>LBJMC04202__coassemble_15987_pt1 | contig 2110 bp, 2 predicted proteins | sample LBJMC04202__metabat2_high_PE_002 | metagenome-assembled genome bin LBJMC04202 | reverse complement strand
ATAGCCAATCAGCGGTTCTGTGTTCTTTTCCGCTTTCTGAATCTCTTTTTTGACTGTCACTTTGCAGAAAACCGGAAAGTCCAGGCCGTCCAGCATGCCTTCCTCCCGAAAGTTTCCGACCCGTTCATATACTCTTTGCGCACCCTCTTTCCAGTTTATCCGGTGTACCAGTGTCTTCCCGTCTCTGGTATAAATCACAGCCACATACGGAAGATAAACCTGTACCCCCGCCTGTGCCTCCAGCTCCGGTTCTTCTACACTTTCAACCACTATTTGAGGCTTCTCTTCCAGGATACAGACTTTATACTCTTTCTCCTCTGTAACACCGCCGGCACAAAATGTTGCCCATAGTGAGATCGTCCGGTCTCCCGTCCCGTACGGAGGTCTTTTTACATTTCCTTCAGAATCCAGGAAGCGCTCGTGTCCTGATTTCCAGATAATTTCTGACCCATACTTTCCCTTTTTGGGAAGATTCAGATTAAACTCTACTGTATTCAGATTACCAAGGTACAGGGCTTCCATGTCTTTTTTGATGATTTCTTTCGCTTCCACGTTCTTTCTCCTTTTCATTTGCTCTTTAAAAACAGATTGGTGTAAAAATGGAGCCATTGCTCCATAGATGTTCTTTCATCTAGTCTGCAACGGCTCCTGTGGAGATATAGTTCTCCGTATCCCGTCTGACATCCTCCAAAGTGATGGATGCAAGTTCTCTTTCCATTGCGGTTTGCACACGTTCCAGCTTATCATCCAGTATTCTGTGAATATTTCTCCCGACAGGACAGTCGGCATTTGGATTCTCATGAAAGTGGAACAGTTCTCCATTTTCAATACACTCCACTGCACGGTAAATATCGAGAAATGTGATTTCACTTAATGGTTTGGCAACCGTTGTTCCTCCTGAACCCCGTGCCACATTTACAAGCCCCGCCGCCTTCAGCTGCAGAAGAATCTTCCGGATAATCACCGGATTTACATTGGTACTCTCCGCAATTAAACTGCTTGTGACCTTATGATCTTTTCCAAACACATCGATACAGGCAAAAATGTGTACTGCCAGAGTAAATCTACTTGAAATCTGCATCGTAAATTCCTCCTTCATGCATACTATTTTATCCGCATTTCGATGTAATGTCAACGATTACAATATGGTCTAACGGACAAAATTTGTTCTGATCGGATCTTCCTTTTCCGGCAGTCCATATGTTTCTTTTCCGAGCTTAATACTCTTCATCAGAAATGCCATATTTCTGGCAAGTGTGCGCATACTCTGCAATCCTTCCGCATCCTCTGCGGCCTCTCCCGGCTCTCTTCCGTGAATGCTGTTCCAGTACTGTCCGGATGCTACCGGCATGCCTGAAATAGTAAAAAATTTATTCAACTCATCAAAAGTAGAGGAAAGTCCACCTCTTCTGGCTACTGCCACCGCAGCACCGACTTTCATTGTTTTATCAAAATGTGTACTGTAGAAAAGTCTTGTCAGAAATGCTACCAGTGTTGCATTTGCTGACGCATAATAGACCGGTGATCCTACAACAAGTCCGTCACATTCCTCAAACTTCTCTGCCGCCTGATTTACAATATCATCAAAGACACATCTGCCTTTCTCGAAACACTGTCCGCAGGCTATGCAGCCTCTGACCGGCTTGTTTCCGACATGCAGAATTTCTGTCTCAATTCCCTCTTCTGCAAAAATTCTTTCCATTTCCTGCAAGGCAATCGATGTATTCCCGTTTTTCTTCGGACTTCCTGACTTTTATGGGGCTGACTTGTTTAAGTATAAAAACAAAGAATTATGGAAATACTCAGTGCAGAATTTGTAGTAAGTAACACAAAAGTAGAGAAATGCCCGCAGGACAACCTGCCCGAATATGCATTTATCGGCCGTTCAAATGTAGGTAAATCGAGTCTGATAAATATGTTGACCAAACGTCCCAAACTGGCTATGACTTCCTCCACTCCGGGGAAGACTTTGCTGATCAATCACTTTCTGATCAATAAAGAATGGTATCTGGTAGATTTACCGGGATATGGATATGCCTCCCGGGGCAAGAAACAGGTAGAAAAGATACAGCAGATTATCGAGGATTATATCCTGGAACGCGAGCAAATG
>LBJMC04202__coassemble_11119_pt1 | contig 2732 bp, 2 predicted proteins | sample LBJMC04202__metabat2_high_PE_002 | metagenome-assembled genome bin LBJMC04202 | reverse complement strand
ACTTATATGTGGTTTTGAAGGTACATGAATGAAGGAGACAGCTAAGGCTGTCTTTTTTTGATACTTGAAGCTGGAGTTTTGATCAGATATAAATTTCAATTTACTACTTGAAAGTGAGAAATAAGAGGACTATAATTGTCTATGATCAGATATTTGAATAGTGTGACACAGGGAGCTGACCGGAGTCGGCTGAGAGGAGGCTGGATCGCCTCGACCTGAGACCTGATTTGGATAATGCCAACGTAGGGATGATGATGAAATTATTTAGGATACTAAATCTGGAGATGCCCTGCGGCATCTCTTTTTCTTTTCCCGGAAGGTGTTACAGGAAAATATCTGAGAACTTACGGAAAGGAGCTGTGTGTTGATGAAACAAAATACAGCAACAAAAAAACTGGTACTGGCAGGAGTGCTGACCGCACTGGCGGTCGTTGGAAGTATGATCAGCTTTCCGGTGGCAGGAAGCAAATGTGCACCGGTACAGCATATGGTTAATATTCTGGCGGCTGTAACCCTTGGACCGGGATGGGGAGTCGGTATTGCTTTCTGTGCAAGTCTGCTTCGGAACATAATGAGCCTCGGCAGCCTTCTGGCATTTCCGGGAAGCATGGTGGGAGCATTGTGCTGCGGACTTGCCTATATGGGATGTAGAAAACTTGCTCCGACCTGTGCGGCAGAAGCTATTGGAACAGGAGTTTTGGGAGGCTTGTGTGCATATCCGGTTGCAAAACTTCTGATGGGCATGGAGCCGGTGGGACTGTTTGTCTATGTCGTTCCATTTCTGATTTCAACGGTAGCAGGAAGCATTCTGGCATTTATTTTGATTACAGTACTGGAAAAAGGTGGAGCGCTTAATCAGCTTCGTATGGCGAATTAGTTTATCGGAAGTGAAACGCTTCTGAGAAAGCGGCAGGCCGGGGACACCACTTTCTGCCGCTATAGAAAAATCAGGTTGTGGTTAAAGGAGGAAAACAAACTTGATGATCACCAGACAAAGAAACGGTGAAGGCGTCGGCATCCAGATGAGAGCAGGAAGTAATTATTCTGCCTGTCTATCTATAAAAGCCGGCGTCTGACAAAGGAAGAAAAAGGAGGTAAAGAATATGGAAACCTACACAACTCAAATGGATGCAGCCCGGAAGGGCATTGTCACTTCTCAGATCAAGACAGTAGCGGAAAAAGAAAAAATGCCGGTCGAAAAGCTGATGAAACTGGTAGCAGAAGGAAAGGTTGCAATCTGCGCTAATAAACGTCACTCCTGTCTTGATCCGGAAGGAATTGGCAGTATGCTTCGAACAAAAATTAATGTAAATCTCGGAGTCTCGAGAGACTGCAAAGATTATGATATTGAGATGCAGAAAGTGCTGAGTGCCGTTAATATGGGAGCTGAGGCAATCATGGATCTTTCCAGTCACGGAAATACACAGCCATTCCGTCAGAAACTGACGAAAGAATGCCCGGTGATGATCGGGACTGTTCCTGTTTACGACAGTGTGATTCATTACCAGAGAGACCTGGCAACACTTTCAGCAAAAGATTTTATTGATGTCATTCGGATGCATGCGGAAGACGGCGTAGATTTTGTGACATTGCACTGTGGAATTACAAGAAAGACGATTGAACAGATCAAAAAGCATAAAAGAAAGACAAACATTGTAAGCCGCGGCGGAAGTCTGGTATTTGCATGGATGAGCATGACTGGGGAAGAAAATCCATTTTACGAATACTTTGACGAAATTCTCGATATCTGCGAGGAATATGATGTAACCATTTCCCTTGGAGATGCCTGCCGTCCAGGGTGTCTGGCAGATGCAACAGATGTGTGTCAGATAGAGGAACTTGTCCGTCTTGGAGAGCTGACAAAACGCGCATGGGCGCATAATGTCCAGGTTATGGTAGAAGGTCCGGGGCATGTACCGCTGGATCAGGTAGAGGCAAACATGAAAGTCCAAAACAGTATCTGTATGGGAGCACCGTTTTATGTACTCGGCCCGATCGTGACGGATATTGCGCCAGGCTATGATCACATCACAGCAGCCATCGGAGGCGCTGTAGCAGCAATGAATGGGGCAGCTTTCCTTTGTTATGTAACGCCTGCAGAACATCTGGCACTGCCAAATGTAGATGACGTAAAACAGGGAATTATTGCATCGAAAATCGCGGCACACGCAGCAGATATCGCAAAAGGAATTCCGGGAGCAAGAGAGATCGATGACAGGATGGCAGAGGCCAGAAGAAAACTGGACTGGGAAGAACAGTTCGCGTGTGCGTTGGATCCGGAAACAGCGAAAGCAATCCGGGACAGCAGAAAACCGGAAGATGATCACAGTGACACATGCAGTATGTGCGGAAAATTCTGTGCGGTCCGGAGTATGAACAAGGCTTTGGCAGGAGAATATATCGACATTTTGTAGAAAACGGATATATCGGCACTGACCGGAATCGGAAAAGAAAGATCAATGCAAAGAAAGAAGAGCATTTTCGGCTATCTAATATCATAGCATGAAAATGCTCTTTTCTATTTGTGTTCTACCTTGTGTTCTATTTCAAACCCGGACATGAAAAAACCGCCGAAACTCGGCGGTTTCAGCAGGGGATGAGAGAATCGAACTCCCGCTAAGAGTTTTGGAGACTCCTGTCATACCATTTGACCAATCCCCTTCTTTAGTTTTTTTAACTGTTTTTACTTATATCACATTTTGGACTGTCATGTCAAGTATATTGTATTCCAT
>LBJMC04202__coassemble_11093_pt1 | contig 2736 bp, 3 predicted proteins | sample LBJMC04202__metabat2_high_PE_002 | metagenome-assembled genome bin LBJMC04202 | reverse complement strand
TAAGTAATAGATTAGTGCGTACTTTTTTCAGGAAGTTCCCGGCAGTACAATAAAACTGCAAACAGGAAGACGTTTGACGACAAAAAAAGGAGGAACAGAATATGTCACTTTTGAATCTGTTTGGATGGAGCAAAAAAATGGAAGAGGCACCGGCATCTGCATGCGGCACAGCATGCGGAGCAGCAGGAAAACCGGAGGAAACACCGGCATCTGCATGCGGCACAGCGTGCGGAGCAGCTGACAAACCGGAAGAGACACCATCTGCATGTGGAGCAGCTGACAAATAGGAAGCTGGAAGAAGAAAACGGACACGGGCTTCCCGGAAGGCTTGGGCCTCCGGGGAGCCAATGAAGAAGAAATTCGGCAAGAGGCCGATTGACATAGAACGATCACAGCGGGATGATAGGAAGAGGAAGGAGCAAGGAAATGAAACAGTATTTTTCTTTTCAGTGGCATATCACAGATGAGTGCGATCAGAGATGTAAGCACTGCTATATTTTTTCAGAGGATAATTGTAAAAAACTGGATCAGATGATATGGAAGCAGATGAAGGAAACCTTTTATAACTGCAGGGATTTCTGTAAGGTGTATCACCGTCTGCCATATTTTTATATTACCGGAGGAGACCCGATTCTCCATCCGGATTTCTGGAAACTTCTGGGCCTGATGAAGGAGAACGGAATTCCATTTACGATTCTCGGGAATCCGTTCCATTTAAATGATGAAAACTGCCGGAAGATGAAGGAATATGGCTGTGAGAAATATCAGCTTTCCCTGGACGGAATGAGAGAAACGCACGACTGGTTCCGTAAACCGGGAAGCTTTGATATTACACTGGAAAAGATTAACTGTATCAAAAAGGCAGGGATACGCGCGGTCATTATGACAACGGTGTCCGGCACGAATATCGACGAAATTCCGGACATAATCGATACGGTTGCAGCTCATGGAGCGGATGTCTTTGCGTTTGCAAGATACTGCCCGACCAGCGAGGAGAAAGATGTGGGAATTGAGCCGATGCGCTATCGGAAACTTCTGGAAGACTGCGACCGGAAATTCAAAGAGTACGAGGCAGCGGGATGCCAGACGTATTTTAACAAGAAGGACCACCTCTGGACACTGTATGAATATGAAACGGGAGAATTTCAGATTCCGAAGACAGCAGAAGAAGGCATGATTTACGGCGGATGCAACTGTGGAAACTGTCACCTGACGATTCTTCCGACCGGAGATATTTATGCGTGCCGCAGAGTCCAGAACAGCAAAGTCGAAAATGTTTTTACAGACCGGATTGCAGACGTCTGGATCTGCCAGATGGAGCAGTACCGGGACTATACGAAATTTGAAAAATGTGCCAAGTGTGAGCTTCTGGCATGGTGCCGCGGATGCCCGGCTGTCGCAAGCGGACAGGACGGCAACTTCTATGCGGCGGATCCGCAGTGCTGGAAGGAGGTATCGGCATGATACCGGGAAAGATGAAAGCAGTTGTTCTAAGAGAACCAGCCAGAGCGGAAGCGGTCTGTCTGACAGAGGTTCCGGTGCCGGAAGTCCGGCCAGGCTGGGTGCTTGTGAAGATTCATGCGTTCGGGATGAATCATTCGGAGCAGATTTTAAGACAGAGCGAAATTCGTGCGGATTATATCAAAAAGCCGGTGATTCCGGGGATCGAGTGTGTCGGAGAGATTGCCGATCCCTCGGACAGCCGGTTCCAAACCGGGCAGAAAGTCGCGGCACTGATGGGAGGCATGGGGAGAAGTTTTGACGGCAGTTATGTCGAATACGCCCTGCTGCCTTCGCATCATGTCTTTGCGGTCGATTCAAAACTCCCGTGGGAGGAACTGGCGGCAGTACCGGAGACATATTTTACCGCCTGGGGTTCCCTCTTTGAGGGGCTGAATCTGAAGCCGGAAGATACACTTCTGGTACGCGGCGCCACCTGTGCCCTTGGCTATGCGGCCATTCAGATCGCAAAAGCCATCGGATGTCAGGTGATCGCAACGACACATAAGAAAGAAAAACTAAAACTGCTGCAGGATGCAGATCTTGCCGTGCTGGATACCGGGAAACTTTCCGATGCGATCCCGAAAGCATCCAAAGCACTGGAACTGGTCGGACCGAAAACCCTTCCGGATACACTGCGCTGTGTACAAAAAGGCGGCATCGTCTGTGATACCGGGATTCTGGGCAGAACCGGTGTATGGAATGGATTTGATCCGATCAAGGGAATTCCAAACGGAGTATATCTGACAGGCTTTTACAGTAACCAGCCGGATCAGACAGTCATGCAGGAAATCCTGGACTTCTTTGATATTCACCGGATCCGTCCCTGCATTGGAAACATCTATCCGTTTTCTGAAATCCGGGAGGCGTGCATGGCAATGGAACAAGGGAAAGTCAATGGAAAAATTGTGGTGACAATATCAGAAAGAAAGGGAGAAGAGATATGGATGCAAAGACGTGCTTAAAGAAACTGGAATATGTCGGTGTGCTGGCATTTGCTACCGTGGACGCACAGGGGAATCCGCAGGTGAGAAATATCAGCGCCGTCCATTATGAGCCGGATGCTCTGTATTTCTTTACCGCCAGAGGGAAAGATTTTTGCAGGGAGCTTCTGGAAGACGGAAGGGTGCAGATCCTGGGCTATACACGATATAAAGAAATGATCCGGCTGTCGGCACAGGCAAAGCCGGTTTCTCAGGAGGAACAGCAAAAGTGGATCGATACGATTTTCCGGGA
>LBJMC04202__coassemble_10381_pt1 | contig 2868 bp, 2 predicted proteins | sample LBJMC04202__metabat2_high_PE_002 | metagenome-assembled genome bin LBJMC04202 | reverse complement strand
TTATCCCTCTATAACGCATTAAACCACTCTTCCTATACGAACGAAGAAGATCTTGAAATCACCACTCTGGAAGACGTCATCTATGTAGGAATGAAAAATGATGTATCTTTTCTCTTTTCCAGTACCCTCAATCTGTATGAACATCAAAGCACCCTGAATCCCAATATGCCGATCCGCGGCCTGTTTTATATAGCACGCATTTACCAGAACTATATCAAGAAACACGAACTGAATCTTTACAGCACCAGACGGATTCCTTTACCCGTACCGGTATATGTGGTATTCTATAATGGACAAAGCGAAGAATCGGAATACCGGGAATTAAACCTTTCAGATTCCTTTATGAAATCTGCATTTGCGGGACAGGCCGCACTGGAATGCCGGGCACTGATGCTCAACATCAATCTTGGGCATAATCAGGAACTTCTCGAAAGCTGTAAAGTTCTATGGGAATACTCCTACTTTATAAATGAAGTACGAGAAAACCAAAAACAGGGGCTTGCCATAGAAACAGCAGTCCGGGAGGCGCAGAAAAGCTGTATCGAAAAGGATATCCTGAAAGAATTCCTGGAGCAAAACAGTGCGGAGGTGAGCGATGTGATCCTGGAAGAATTTGATCAGGAAAAATATGAGGAAGATCTTCGGCGGGAAAGCTGGGAGGATGGCAGAATCGCCGGTATGGAAGAGGGTAAAAGCATCGGAAGAGAAGAGGGCAAAGCGTTGGAAAAGAAAGAACTGCTTGTCAATCTGTACCATAAACAACTGCTGACTTTGGAACAGGCTGCAGAGGAATATGGTACAACGACAGAGGAGTTCCAAAAATTTTTATTGTAATGTAGTAACAATTTGGCATATTGTTGATTTATATCACTTCTATTACTATACTGTGAACATATTCTTTCCCGCCTTTTCCTACAAGTCGGGAGCCATTTCTTATTATCTATTGATTCCATTCTATTTTCAAATCAAAGGAGGCTTCTGCCTATGAAGAAAAAACAAAGAAAATGCCGGGAATTAAACCTTTCAGATTCCTTTATGAAATCTGCATTTACGGGACAGGCGGCACTGGAATGCCGGGCACTGATACTCAACATCAATCTTGGGCACAATCAGGAACTTCTGGAAAGCTGTAAAGTTCTATGGGAATACTCCTACTTTATAAACGAAGTAAGAGAAAACCAGAAACAGGGGCTTGCCATAGAAACAGCGGTCCAGGAAGCACAGAAAAGCTGTATCGAAAAGGATATCCTGAAAGAATTCCTGGAGCAAAACAGTGCGGAGGTGAGCGATGTGATCCTGGAAGAATTTGATCAGGAAAAATATGAGGAAGATCTTCGGCGGGAAAGCTGGGAAGATGGCAAAATCGCCGGTATGGAATTGGAAAAGAAAGAACTGCTTGTCAATCTCTACCGCAAACAACTGCTGACTTTGGAGCAGGCCGCAAAAGAGTATGGTACAACAGCAGAAGAGTTCCGAAAATTTTTATTGTAATGTAGAGACGATTTGGCATATTTCAAAAACCGGAAGAAATCCACAAAAAGTACGCATTTCTCCCGGTTTTTCATTCTCTTCTTTATGCTTTCAGTCTTGCCGAAAAATCTGCCATTGCCTCGGAAATTTTGATCTGCTGCGGGCAGACTGCTTCGCAGCTTCTGCATCCGATGCAGGCGCCCGGCTGTTTGTCTTCCGGAACGGCACTCAGTGCCATCGGCGCAATGAATCCGCCGCCTGTGAAGCTGTGCTCATTGTAGAGACTCAACAGGTTCGGGATATCCAGTCCCTGTGGACAGTGGCTGACACAATAATGGCATGCGGTACACGGAAGTGTGCCGTCCAGCATTCCGTTTGCCACACACAACAGCTTATCCATCTCTTCGTTGGAGAGGGGTTTTTCTGTCTCAAAGGTGCTGATATTATCCTGAAGCTGTTCCATGTTGGACATACCGGACAGGGTTACTGTCACTTCCGGAATAGACTGGAGGAAACGGAAAGCCCATGCCGGGATTCCTTCATCCGGCCGCATGGATTTTAATATTTCTTCTTCCCTGTCTTTCAGTTTGGCAAGTTTTCCTCCTCTGAGTGGCTCCATAACCCAAACCGGAAGATTGTATTCTTTCAGCAGTTCTACTTTCGCCTTGGCGTCCTGGAATGACCAGTCAAGATAGTTGAGCTGGATCTGGCAGAACTCCATGCACTCTCCATATGCTTCCAGAAATCTCTTCATGACATCATAGCTTCCATGTGCAGAGAATCCCAAATGACGGATCCGTCCGTTTTCTTTCTGTTTCATCAGATATTCGTAGATTCCATTAGAACGATCCAGATAGGCATCGATATTCATCTCGCACACATTGTGGAACAAATAAAAATCAAAATACTCTACCTGACATTTTTCCAGCTGCTTTTCAAAAATCTCTTCTACTTTGTCCATGTTGGAAAGATCGTAACCTGGGAACTTCGTAGCAAGATAAAAGCTTTCCCTTGGATATTTGCTTAACATCTTTCCTGTGACCAGTTCAGAGTTTCCATTATGATATCCCCATGCAGTATCAAAATAGTTGACACCATGCTCCATCGCATAAGCCACCATTTCCTCTGTTGCCTTCTCATCGATTCTGGCATCGTCTCCATCGATTACCGGAAGACGCATTGTACCAAGTCCAAGGGCAGACAGTTTCAGGCCCTGAAAATCTTTGTAAATCATTTTGTTACCTTCTTTCTTCCTATTATAAACAATCCATCGGCTGCCAGGTCCGTGGTTAGTCGGACTCTTTAATTCTATTATAAAATCTTTAAAATAAAACCGCAAATTGATTTCAGTTATAGAATTGTATAACAAAAAGGAATCCTGCTATTGCAGGATTCCCC
>LBJMC04202__coassemble_9968_pt1 | contig 2949 bp, 5 predicted proteins | sample LBJMC04202__metabat2_high_PE_002 | metagenome-assembled genome bin LBJMC04202 | reverse complement strand
ATTTAAAAATATCAAACTAAATATTGGAGATTGGAGGAATGGTTATGGATAATCTTATGTATTTAATTGTAATGTGGATAGCAGCAATACTATTTATTATCATTGGTATCTATGCAATGAACAGAAAAAAACCGATGTGGCTTTGGTCTGGTTCCCCAATTTCTGAATCTGATATCAATGATGTGAAAGCGTATAATCGAGCAATAGGGAAGATGTGGTGTGTATTTTCTATACCTATGTTTGTGGGTGGAATTGTGGAATTTATTTTACCAATTTCTTCGATTTTAATTTTACTGCTGACTTGTACTGTGGGTATCGGTTTCGTTGTTTGGTATTATCATAAAATAGAAGAAAAATACTTTGTGAAATAGTAAATGGAAAGTTGGATCAGAGAAGGTATGACAGATGAAACTTGGAATTATATTAAGCATACTGGCTTTTCAGCATTTCACTGGAGCATTCCTGATCTAAAACCATAAACGCCGCCGTATGGGAACACCATAGTGGCGGTTTTTCTTTTTGGTTCCTCTCCTGTTCAGATGGAAGGAAATCAATGACAGAATATTTACCGGATGGTATAATAATTAATAGAACGCTGGGATTGGGAGTAGGATCGGGTGTCTGATCAGAATCCGCAATTCCACGTAAATTCTCCAAACAAGAGGTCGTGTTTTGAGCGGAAAAAGGATATTCTTCCATTAAGATTGATAGAAAATGGAGGTAGATCGGATGAATCAACTTACTACAGGAAAATTTCTGGCACGAAAAAGGAAAGAGAAAAATCTGACGCAGGAGCAGCTGGCAGAGAAGATCGGTGTATCGAATAAAACGATTTCAAAATGGGAGACCGGTAAATGTATGCCGGATTATGCTGTTGTAAAAAGCTTATGCGAGGAACTGGAAATCACAGTCGCGGAGCTGATGGATGGAGAAGAAGCAGAAGAGAAAAGTGTTCGTTCCTATGATGAAGATCAGATTATGGATCTGCTAAGGCGGACACAGGAGTTGGAGAAACAGCAAAAGCTGTTATATGGGATTCTGCTGATTGTAATGGGAATTGCCCTGCAGGCCTGTTCCTATACGTTGGGAGGAACCGATATAAAAGACTTTCTCTCCGGGATTCTCCTGGGATTAGCCGTGGGAGAGATGCTGGTTGGGGTTTACATGCTTGGCAGAACCATTGCCGGGCATTAAAAATGATATTTAAGGAGGGGGCTCATGGGAATTTCAATACACTCTTGTATCAATGATTAAAATACAGGAGAAGATTAAAAAATGGAAAAAAATTTACTGGATACAGATATTGGTGGAGATATCGATGATGCGATATGCCTTGCCTACTTATTGAAAGAGCCGCAGTGTGATCTGATTGGGATCACAACGGTCTGTGGCGAGCCGGAAAAACGGGCGGCGGTTGCTGACGCAGTCTGCAGGACTGTGGGGAAAGAGATCCCGATCGTGACAGGGCTTGACAGTACGATGCAGCCGGTTCCGGTCTATCCGACGCCGGACGGTGCGGAAGCGTTGAAATGATTTGTTCTGCGTTCGCAAAAAGTGATGGATCAGACTTTTGCGTATCTGGGGTCAAAAGAGAAAGCCTTGAATCCGGAGGAATATGTACTGCTTCAAATCGGGCAGGAGAAAACCGGACAGCAGATGCTCCGCACTGCAGAGCAGTGGGCCGGACAGAACATAAAAAAAGAAGAATAGAAACATTATAAGGGAGCGGACAGTCTGGTCTGCTCTCTTGCTTTCTGTTGTAAAAAGAGGATGTTTATCTGCATGATGGATGGTATAATAGTGAATATAAATCAGAAAAGGAAATCCAAATTTATAAAGAACAGGAGATAAAAGCGATGCAGCATGAATGTAAAATTACAGTATTAGAAAAAAAAGTATTTCCTGAGTATCAGGAGAAGTATCTTGCTGATCCGAAATCAGGACCTTGCCCGTTTTTCAAGAAAGGGGATACATTTGTCTTAAAAAGAACAAATGAACAGGATGATTTCTATCATCTGATGAACGGAAAATTCTGTGGTGAAGCATGGGATGCGATCAGCAGATATGTGTATACCGCATTACAGGGAGGCTCCATTATGCGCAACTGGACAAATGATGACAGAATGATGATTGCCTGCTGTAACGACGGTACAAGACCGGTGATCTTCAAGATTGAAAGAATTGACATTCCGGAAACGGAAGAAGAAAAGGAATGGCTTGAAAAACAGAATTTCAAAAATGATGCCAGCGATGCCTACACAGGCTGATTGAAAAAGGAGGCCCGCTTATGGAAGAGGCTGTGATTCAGAAAGCAATTCAGTATATCAAAGAGTATTTTGCTGATGACTACAGTGGACATGATTACTGGCATTCGTTCAGGGTCTATAAACTGGCAGAAGAAATTGCCAGGAAAGAGCAGGCGAATCTTTTTATTGTCCGCCTTGCGGCACTTTTGCATGATGTAGATGACAGAAAAATATCTCCCGATACTTATGAAGGAAAGGAAAACGCAGTTTCTTTTATGAAACAATGCGGCATAGATGACAGAATTATTTCTGATGTCTGTACCATCATTGAAGATGTTTCTTATGAGGGAAATTCCATGACACCACAGAGTTTGGAAGGAAAGTGTGTGCAGGATGCAGACAGAATTGATGCTATCGGGGCAATCGGTATTGCACGTGCCTTTTCCTATGGCGGAAATCATAATAGAGCCATTTATGACCCTGAGATAGAACCGTCTCTGAATATGACAAGAGACGAATACAGAAAGCATATCTCAACAACCATAAACCATTTTTATGAGAAGCTTTTTCGCTTAAAAGAGCTTTTGAATACCTCGACTGCAAAAGAAATTGCAGAGCACAGGGACAGGTTTATGCATGAGTATGTAGATGAATTCCTCCTTGAGTGGGTGGGAAAACGGTAACAGGGAAAAGTTTATTTATA
>LBJMC04202__coassemble_6631_pt1 | contig 3922 bp, 4 predicted proteins | sample LBJMC04202__metabat2_high_PE_002 | metagenome-assembled genome bin LBJMC04202 | reverse complement strand
ATTTGGTTGTGGTGACTTAATTTTACCAAACGGCTATAGACCATGTCTATTTTTATGAAATTGATTTTGCGAAATTAATTATACGTTATCTACAGTATTTGTGGGAATCAACTGCCTCCTTTCCTAGTTCCGTGGTATTCAATGCACGGATTTATTTGCATAGTATAATGCAGTACAAAATTGAAAATATAATTCTTTATCTGTTGCATCAAAATCAATCGGAAAATATGGAGTAAAGTCTTTTTGCAAAATTAAAAGTTGTATAACACCCCACTCTGCATTAGTGCATACTCCTATGTCAGAACAGCCATCATAGGATAACCGTTCTAATTTTTCTTTAGCACTTTCAACAGAGCGTAAATTACTATCTGATAAATATAGTGGGATTTTTCCGTATTTATAATGTGCATCTTTTTCTGCACTGTTATGACTTAAAATAGCGCTGCTCGGATGCAATAATTTTCTCAATCGTTCCTCTGCGTTACTATATTCCAAATTCATGTTTTGTACGCTATCTGCATAGTTGTAAACAGCCATCCTAATGTCTTTTTTATATACACTATATTTTTGTTCTCGGTTTATGTCCTTAAAAGAATACTCTAATCGTTCTAAGGCTTCAAGTAAAATGCTATGCTGTTCCTCAGTACCATCTTCATATACGATATTTTCGATTGTAGACGGATATCTGTGTTTCACTTCAGCTAATAAATTATTGATGTAATCTGTAGATCCCATTTCCTCACTTACACATAGCGGGGTACGTTTTAAATGATCAATTGTCTCATTTAATTTTAAGTAGATCTTATCTGTAAAAATTTTTAGATGCTTAAAAACAATTTCTACAACGAACAAAATATCTTGTTGTACATAAATAGGGACTTTAGTAGGAAAATCATTTCCCTTTTCCATTATCTCTAGAACAAAGTCGGAGTCCTTTATTTTAGAAAAAAATATAGATTCTATTTTTCCTTTCACATGGACATCTTCACACCATTTATTATTTTCTTTTCCATATCCGAATTCTTTATATCGAGATGTTTCCAATGGATGCGCTAATGTTAAACTTCTGTATAAGCGGAATTTTTGAATGCAATTATAGTCATCGCCCCAAAGAATACTTCTCTTTTCAGTTGAAATAAAAAGATTATACAAAAATTCAAAAATAGAAATTAAGAAGTCGGTTTTAATCATCAATTGATAATAAATTGCTATATCTAACTCATTTGAATTATATTTTTCTATTTGTCGGTTTATATCTCGAATTGCATACATAATATGGATAGTTGCCGTATTGACTTTTTCCTGTTGCTCACATGGAATTAACTCCATATAGCGTTCAATAGTACTACGATATTTTTCATAAATATCTAAATTTAATTTTTCTATTGCCATAAATAAGTTCTCCTTTCCTATTACGACGTTATGCAATTAAGTATATCATAAATAGAATTATCACACGATTTTTCTTGTGGATTTCTTCTTTGCTATTTATTGTATCTTAATAACGCTGAAAATAGCTGACATTAGCGAGGTTTAGAATAAAAAAAATTAGCACTCGCCTCTTGACACTGCCAATAATAAGTGTTATATTACAACTAGAACAAAGGAAGAGATGAAGATCTCGAAAGAAAGTTGTTCGATTTCAACACTTCGGATTTCTCCGATAGTGCTAAAATAAAATGAATTGTCATAAAGAAAGGAGACATGACTTATGATGATGCCTAGTATTTTTGGAGAAAACTTATTTGATGACTGGATGGATTTCCCATTTGATGATGATTTCTTTGGAAAGAGAAACCCGTTGTATGGAAAACACGCAAAGAACATGATGAAGACAGATGTCAGAGAGACAGATGATTCTTACGAAGTAGATATTGATCTCCCTGGATTTAAGAAAGACGAGATCAATGCCCAGCTGAAGAATGGATATCTTACCATTTCTGCAGCGAAGGGACTGGATAAAGACGAGAAGGATAAAAAAGGTAACTACATCCGCAAGGAGCGTTATGCAGGCAACATGAGCAGAAGCTTCTACGTAGGAGAGAATGTTACTCAGGAAGATGTTCATGCGAAATACGAAGACGGTATCCTGAAACTGACAGTTCCGAAGAAAGATCAGAAGAAAGTAGAAGAAACATCGCACATCGCGATCGAAGGTTAATGAACCATGCGGGCGGCCGAAAAGGCCGCCCCTTTTTGTTCCCACCTTCTGTCAGGAAAACGGGCGAAACTGTACAGGATTCCTGCTGGTATCTTTTCACGAAAACAGGTAAAATGAAGACAGAAAACATCAGGAGGAACAGTTGTGAATTTAGGAAATAATCTGTATCAGGCAAGGAAAAAGAAAGGGCTGTCTCAGGAGGATGCGGCTGAGAAGCTTGGAGTGAGCAGGCAGACAATCTCCAAGTGGGAGACCGATGAGACGCTTCCGGATATCCGCCAGGCAAAGCAGCTTTCGATGTTGTACGGTCTTTCACTGGATGAGCTGATTTCATTTGATGTGGAAATGCAGGAGATTCAGGATGTGATCGGCCGGATCAGTGACGAGGTGACAGAAAAGATCGACTGGACCAAAGCGTGGAGTAAAAAGTATCCGATTCTGGCGTCCTACCAGAAAGAGGTGGACATTTCGTATTATGCGGAAGAGTTGTGCAGGCTCCTGATTCGGATGGAAAAAGAATATGGATACAATGAGCTGGATTCCATGCTGGTGCTGAAAGATATTCTGGCAAGAGTGTGGAAGAACAGAGGAAAAAAGAATTCCGGGAAATAGATGATGAAAACGCAGGGCAGGCAGCGGACGATGATAGAACCGCTGCCTGCTCTGGCTTTATGTTTCGGAACCGACTGCCGTTGTGAATGCTTTCAGGCGTTCATAGAATACTTTTGCGGCCGGTGAAAATGTTTGATATTTTTTGGTGACCATATAAAGGCCTACAGATAATTCCGGACTGATTGGCCGAAATACAAGGTTTCGTCCCATGGTGTTGACAAGCCGGTCAAGGCAAAGGGCATATCCGATGCCGTGCTCCACAAGATAGGTAGTATTGTAAATCAGATTGTAGGTCGCTACGACATTCAGGGCATCCTCACCGAACCAGTCCAGATCCTGATGGCCGGAAAAGGTCTGGTCTGCCAGAATCATCGGAAGCGTTTTCAGCTGATCGATATTGATGGTGTCCTGCCCGGCGAGCGCGCAGTCCTTTGGCATCAGCAGTCCGTAAACATCTTTTTGATGTAGATTCAGGTAATCGTATTTTTCCTGCCGCACCGGGCCAAGCAGAAGTCCCATATCGGAGAGCCCTTTGTCAATCCGGTCCATGATGGCGTCAGCATCCCCGCTGTAAGTATGAAGCTTGACATCCGGATAATCTCTGTGAAACTCTGCCAGAAGCCCGGCGATCATATCCATTCCTACCGTTTCGCCGCAGCCGATAAAAATATCTCCGCTCAGATGCTCGGCGTCCGTATGAAGAGCGGTCTCTGTATTTTCCAGAAGTTCCATAATCTCCTGCGCACGGTTACGAAGGAATACCCCGTCTTCCGTCAGTTCGATGCTTCGTTTTCCGCGGATAAAGAGCTGTTTTCCAAGCTGGCTTTCCAGATCCATCATCTGCCTGGAAAGGGTAGACTGGGAAATAAACAGTGTCTGAGCCGCCTTTGTAATATTCAGTTCTCTTGCTACTGCAAGAAAATAATGGAGCAGTCGCGTTTCGATCATGCCGTTTCACCCTTTCAAGTATGGAATATAAAATCAGTATAGGGTCAGTATACCACAAGTCTATCATTCCTGAAAGTGATGATAAATAAGAAGTGATAACTGTTTGTTGTTTCATGAAAACAGACCTATAATGAAATCAAACCGAAGGTTAATTGAAATCCTTACTGCAACATTGAAGTTGTAACTGCACATTGAAAACTT
>LBJMC04202__coassemble_3788_pt1 | contig 5773 bp, 6 predicted proteins | sample LBJMC04202__metabat2_high_PE_002 | metagenome-assembled genome bin LBJMC04202 | reverse complement strand
ATCTGGCAAGAAGTGGAAAGGAAGACTGGGAATTACTCACATGGGGATACTGATCAATTATATGGCACATGTGAATGGCGGAAAAAGTAAGTCAGATGAAATGAGCATAGATGGAGGCATTTTATGTGTTCAATTTGTGGTTTGGACTGTTGCAAGGAATGCAGCAGAAGAGAAGAATGTGGCGGATGCCAAAAAGTAGACGGACATCCTTTTGGCGGAACATGCATTGCTGCTGAATGTATTAAACGTGGTGGACAGGAAGAGTTTTTGAAGTTAAAAGATACACTGATCTCGGAATTCCATGCATTAGGAATAGAGGGGCTTGAAGTAAAAGAGCTTCATTTATTGAATGGCTTTTTTGTGAATTTGGAATACCCGCTCGCAAATGGTCAGTCTGTAAAATTGCTTGAAGATAAGAAAATCTATTTGGGAAATCAGATCGAAAGGCCTGGTTCGGACCGCTGCTATGGAATTGTCGCGGATGAATCTTATCTGCTTGTATGCGAATACGGCTGCAATGGTACAGATCCTGAAATTATCATATATAAAAAGCACAATACTGTGTGATGCTTTTGGAATGAATAGTGGGAAATAGGATGGAAAGAGAACATGGATGCAGGATGATATCTGTACCATGTTCTTTTTTGTTCTTAAGCCGGAATTTCTGGTAGGAAAAATAAAGAACAAGTATGAAATCTTTTCCTCCTGGAAATCTTATGAGTAAAAGGATTCAGGAGGCGAATGATGGAATCGATATGGACTCAGACCTGTAATCATCGAGAAAAAAGGCCGGCTTTGGACAGGCAGATAGAGACGGATGTGGCTGTAATCGGCGGAGGAATGGCGGGGATTCTGACTGCATGGCAGCTGGAACAGGCCGGAGTCCGTACCGTTGTTCTGGAGGCAGATCAGATCGGTCAGGGACAGACGAAAAATACCACTGCTAAAATTACGGTTCAGCATGGATTGTTCTGTCATACATTTCTTGAGAAAAAAGGAGAAGAGACAGCCAGAAACTATGTGCAGGCCAATCAGGAGGCGGTGAAAGAGTACAAAAGAATCATAAAGGAAGAAGGAATTCACTGCGACCTGACAGAAGCAGATTCATTTGTTTATTCCTCGGACAGAGAAAAATTAAGACAGGAAACGAAAGCGGCGCAGAGACTGGGAATCCGTGCAGATCTAAAAGAACAGATCGAAATTCCCGTCCCTTGCACAGGGGCAGTCTGTTTTCCAAACCAGGCGGAATTTCATCCATTAAAATTCCTTTATGCACTGGCAGATACACTGAAAGTGTACGAAGACTCTCAGGTAAAAGAAGTGGAAGACCATCTGGTGAAAACCTCCCTTGGGAGCGTGAAAGCAGATTACATCGTTTTTGCTGCACATTTTCCATTCATTAATTTCCCGGGTATGTATTTTACAAGAATGCATCAGGAGCGCTCCTATGTACTTGCGCTGGAGAATGCAGGAAAAATAGAGGGAATGTACATTGGTGAAGGAGAAGAAAAACTTTCATTCCGGCAGTATGACCGCTATCTTCTGCTTGGCGGGCAGGGGCATCGGACCGGGGAAAATAAAAGTGGAGGGTGCTATCAAAAGCTGAAAGAAGCCGCGAAAGCATTTTACCCGGACAGCCACGTGGCGGCCTGCTGGTCTGCGCAAGATTGTATCACGGCGGACAGTATTCCATTTATCGGAGCGTATGCGTCTGACAGACCCGGATGGCTTGTGGCATCCGGATTTCAGAAATGGGGCATGAGCTCGTCGATGGTATCGGCAATGCTTCTTCGGGACAAGATCTGTAACATCGAAAATCCGTATGCTGAAACCTTTGCGCCATCGAGATTTTCGACAGAAGAGATCCCGCAGATAGCAAGAGACAGCGGACATGCAGTGAAAGGATTGGCAAAACGCTTTTTTCACGTGCCGGAAGAGACTGCAAATATGCTGGAGCGAGGACACGGGGCTGTAGTAGAGACATCTCAAGGGAAGATGGGAGTGTACAAATCAGAAGAAGGAGAACTGTTCAAGGTAGATATTGTCTGTCCGCACCTGGGATGTGAATTGACGTGGAATCCGGATGAACAGTCCTGGGACTGCCCGTGCCACGGTTCCAGGTTTGATGTTAGAGGAAATCTGTTAGACGGGCCGGCGCAGGAGGGAATTCAATATGAATAATTATTTTTACGGATGGTATTTTCGGTGTCAGGGAGAAGACGGGAGCATGGCTGTCATTCCGGCTGTGCATTTGTCAGAAACAGAGGAATCCTGTTCGATTCAGGTTATTACAAAAAACGGAAGCTATTACAGAACATTTCCGATTCAGGAGTTTCGAATCAACAGGGAAAAAGGGAGCATGAAGATTGGAGAAAACCTGTTTTCCAGAAAAGGAATTCGAATGAAGCTGGAAATGGATAAAATCTCGGACGAAGCGGGGATGAAGAACGATACAGACGAGAAGAAATCAGTAAGGATTACAGGAGTTCTACGCTTTGGTAAGTTTACAGAATTAAAGCATGATATCATGGGGCCTTTTGCCCTCATCCCTCGTATGGAATGCAGACATGCGGTTTACAGTATGAAGCATACCGTGAATGGAAGTATGAAACTGGGGCAGGAGACCATGCGGTTTCAAAACGGAACAGGCTATATGGAAGGCGACACCGGAACGTCATTTCCTGAACGATATATATGGACACAGCATTTTCTGCCGGAAGGATCGCTGATGCTTGCAGCAGCCACGGTTCCATTTGCAGGCAGTTCTTTTACGGGGACGATCGGTTTTCTGTGTTATGGAAAGCGGGTATATCGTTTTGCAACCTATCTGGGAGCATCAGTCAGAAAAATGGGAGAAAAGGAGCTGATGATCCGGCAGGGAAAATACAGGCTGCGGGTACGATTTCCGGAAGGAGCAGGCAATACACTGAAAGCCCCGGATAAAGGGAAAATGATCCGGAAAGTGCGGGAAAATGTTTCCGAGAGGGCAGAATATACCCTGACCCATGGGAAGCAGGTTTTGCTGCATGAGATTACAAAATGTGCGGCAATAGAATTTGAACGAAAAACAGGAGCTTGAGAAGAAAATTGTTTTATAGTCATTAAGGAACGCTTCGTCGGGGCGTTCCTTTTGTGCTTTTGATTTGGCAAAAAGAAATGACAGTCCGAAGCCTGGATGATATAATATTAGAAACGTCAGTTGATAGTATGATGGATCGGAGGTTGTTTTTTGAAACAGGTAAAAGTATACAAAAAAGAATATGAAAAACTTCCAGTAAGGTTTCAAAAGAAACTGGAAAGCGACCTGAACTACCTGATAAATGCGGAAATCCCAGGATTGAAAAAAATATATCTTTTTGGAAGCTGCGCCAGAGGGGAAGTTCGAAGCAGCAGTGATATCGACCTCCTGATTGTAACGAAAACTCAGCTCATGGACAGGTCATTAACGGCAGATGTTCGATGGACATTAGATGAGGACTTGGATGGTGTAAGGACAGATGTGGTGTTTACTTATGAAGAAGGATGTCTGTCCAGTCAGGTTTTTCAAAGAGAAGTAGAGAAAGATAAAAAATTGATTTTGGAGGTGATAGAATGATAAAAAATACCTATATAGATATTGCGGAAAATGATTTGCAATATCTGGAATCTGTACTGCAAACAGGGAGTACATTTTATAATCAGCTGGCAGTACAGTGTCAGCAGGTTGCAGAAAAATTTTTAAAGGGATATCTGGACAAATTGCTTTTAGAAGAGGGTATTTCGGATTTGCTTAGAAAACATAATATGAAAAAAATGGCTTCAAAATTAAATGAATGTTATCCAGAACTCAATTTAGATACAATCGGACTGGCGTATCTGACAGATTTTTATTTTGATGCACGTTATCCGGGAGATGATTTTTATACCGTATCAAAAGAGGAATTCGAAAAGTGCCTTGCGATCATGTATGATACAGTGAAAAAATTAAAAAATCTTGAACTTTAAATCCGGCAGAAAACAGAGGAAAGAGAAGCAAAGGAGGGAAAAGTATGAACTATTATGACGAGGAACTTCAGCGTCTCCAGCAGGAGATGATGGAAAAAGAAAGAGCAGATGCAAAGCTGGCGGATCTTTATATCCAGCAGAATGAGCTGGAGAAGAAGGCGGCAGATCTAAAGAAGATCATGGAAGATGAGCAGGAGGATGTGGACCGGCTGAACCGAAAAAGTCTTACTGCGTTTTTATACCGGGCATCCGGAAAGATGGGAGAAAAGCTTTCGAAGGAAGAAGAGGAGGCCTTTGCGGCTGCTGTAAAATACGATGCTGCCGCAAAGGAGCTGCAGGCTGTCGAAGAAGATATTGCATATTATGAAAAACAGGCATCGGGGCTTCCGGACTGCAAGATTCAATATGAGAGGATGCTTGAGGCGAAAAAGGAAGAGATCAAAGAATCGGGCAATATAGAAGCCGGGAAAATTCTGGAAATGGAAAGACAGATTGCCGCTATAGAAAATCGCAGAAAAGAAGTGAAGGAAGCGATCAGCGCCGGGGAAAGAGCACGTTCCATTGCAGAAGAGACGCTGGAAGGTCTGCAAAGTGCTAAAAACTGGGGAATGGTGGATCTCATCGGCGGTGGTATTATGTCGGATGTTATCAAATATGATAAACTGAAATCGGTAAAGGACAGAACAAGTGCGCTCCAAATGGCATTGCGTACGTTCCGGACAGAACTTTCAGATGTTTCAAGCCGGATTGAAGGGCCGCTTCAGGTAGAGGTTGGAGAGTTCCTTCATTTTGCAGACTACTTTTTTGACGGGATTTTTACAGACTGGATGGTCTATGACAAGATCAAAGTGTCAAAGGAACGGGCTGAGCAGACATACAGCCAGATACAGGGTATTTTGGAACAGCTAAGGAAGATGCAGGAACAGCTTCATACGGAAGAGGAACAGAAAAGAAGAGAACTTGAGCAGATTGTACTGAAAGGATAAGGACTGTGAAAACTGGTCAGAGTAGAGAAATTCAGAGGAGGTAAGAAGACAGCATGAACCAGAACACAGCGGTATTGGAGTCAATGCCGGTTGCACAGGCAGTGAGAAAGCAGATCGTACCGGCAATCGCAAGCCAGATGATCGCGTTAATCTACAATCTTGCGGACACATATTTTGTAGGGATGCTGAATGATCCCAATGAGACAGCAGCCATCACGATTGTGTATTCATCTTTCGTGATGCTGACTGCCATTTCAAATCTGTTTGGAGTGGGAGGTGCAAGTGCCCTTTCAAGAGCGCTTGGCGGGAAAAAGACGGAGGATGCCAGAAGGATTGCGTCAATTTCCTTTTGGGGAGGACTAGGATGCGGTATCTTGTTCGCAATTGTATTTTTGATTTTGGCCCGTCCGGTCCTGTTTCTCTGCGGAGCAACCCGGGCAACATATGAGACTGCATTTGCCTATGCTAGATGGGTTGTTGTGATTGGAGGACCTTGGACGATTTTAAATACACTGCTGGCGAATCTGGTACGTGCGGAGGGAAGTGCAGCGCAGGCTGCTATCGGCGTATCCATGGGAGGAATTCTGAATATCATTCTGGATCCTTTTTTTGTACTTCCGGGATTCCTTTCCATGGGAGCAGCAGGAGCGGGGCTTGCCACGGCTGTCTCTAATGTGGCGGCAACGATTTATTTTCTCGTCTATATTGCAAGGAACAAAGGAAAATCTGTGATCAGCATTTCACCGGCGGAACTTCGATACTGGCGACAGTTCCTTGGGCCGATACTGGCAACAGGATTCCCG
>LBJMC04202__coassemble_3608_pt1 | contig 5995 bp, 6 predicted proteins | sample LBJMC04202__metabat2_high_PE_002 | metagenome-assembled genome bin LBJMC04202 | reverse complement strand
CATTCGCCGTACCGGTTTTACCGCTCGTATGCGGAATTGCAGTCGTATTTCTGATTTGTATGACAGCACCTTTTATTGCGTGGAAGAAAATGGTAAAACAACATTCCCTGATAGAACGAATTCGGGGATTTGAATAATAAGGAGATGCACAAGAGGGACAGCGGGAGTCAAAGACTCCTGATGTCCCTCTCTGTCTGTCCCTTCGCTTTTCCCAATTCCTTCAATTTCTTCGATTGCATATGAGATATTATATGAAAAACGAATAAAATTTAATGATTATCATTAAATTCTGTTTCGAAATTCTGGAAGCAGGTGTATAATAGAACCAATAGAAGCAGGAAAGAACAGGGAAGATAGGAGGGAACTGCTATGAAAAATGATTTTGAACTGGATACACAGCCAAAGAAAAAACAGGATTTTCTGAAACGAATCCGGATTTGGATCGGAGTTGCCATTTTTCTAACCGGGGCAATGACAATAGCCGGTATCGACTACACGGTAGATATGCTGTTTGTAAAAGGAATCGGAAAGCAGGAAATCGCATCCTTTGCATCCGGGGAGGTTTATTATCTGGTTATACTGATAGCATTTGCCTTGTTGATTAAGATTTTGATTGATGAAAAGCCATTTTCATCGACGCTGACAAAAGGGATTCAGTTTAGTGGACTTCTGTTTGTGGCTGCGTCTATTGTGATCCCAAGACTGGGGGGATATCAAAGTTCAGGGTTCGAGATCTGTTCCTACGGATCTTTCGTGCTGATTGATGGGATGTTCCTTCTGCCGGGGCTGCTCTTAATTGTTCTTGGCCGGATCATCATGGCAGGTTTTGTGATGCAGAAAGAACTGGATGAAATCTTGTAAGGAGGAAAAACATGGCAATTATATTGAGACTGGACCGTGTGATGGCCGACAGAAAGATTTCTCTAAATGAACTTTCCAATCGGGTCGGAATCTCTACAGTAAACCTGTCTAATTTAAAAACCGGGAAAGTAAAAGCAATCCGGTTTTCGACTCTGGATGCCATCTGTGAAGTGCTGGACTGTCAGCCCGGGGACATTCTGGAGTTTCAAAAAAGAACGGAGGAAGAGGCAGACAAACTGGATATTGACGATACAGGCAAAAGGGATTAACATTAACTTATCATTTAATGTTTTGTATAAAACTAAAGGAAATTGAGGTGAAAAGCATGAGGAAGGAAGCCGGCAGGGAAGAATGGAAAAAACTATATGATGTGGCGACCAGAATCAGGGAATTGAAGCCGTGGGAGGACTTTTGGGATCTGGATCTGATTTGCCTGAGAGAAGGAGAAAAGGAGGATGCAGCCTTTGTCAGCATTCTTGGAAAAGGCGGAGAATATTATGGGATTGTTGTATATGAGGGGTACAGGGATCTCAATACGTTTATGATGATGCTGAATCAGGAAGCACTCAATTTGTCAACGGAGTTTGTAATGGGAAATCAGAGCAGTCTGGCCTGCTATTGGGGAAACAGAGAAGAGCTGACGGAAAAAGAGAGAGAAATCATCAAAGATACAGGATATAAATATCGTGGGAAAAATCAGTGGCTCTATTTCCGTTCCTATAAAGAAGGCTATTATCCATATCAGCTGAATCAGGACGAAGTGCATCGGATGTGCTATTATCTGGAGCTTCTGGAAGAGGCGGTTCTTACATACCGCAGCGAGGAGGTAAATGTAAATTTCCGGGGTGGAGAAATGTATGTGTATTCCATAGATCCGGATACGGATAATCATTACTGGGGTGCGGAAGAGCTTCCGTTTGTCTCCTTTAATTACCGGAGTCTGAAGCTGAATGATGCAGAAATCATAGAGACGTTAAAAAATGTACCAAATAATCGTTACGTTCTTGAGATGGATGTGGCATATCAGGCCGCAAAAATCAATGACAAAAGCTACGACCGTCCGGGAAGTATGAGAATGGTTGTGATAGCGGAGGCCAGGACAGAGCTGATTATGAAAGCGCAGATTCTCGGGCCGGAGGAGGATCAGCTGGAATCACTGGCAAACAGCCTGATCGAGTTTATCGGACAGTTTGGCGCACCGAGAGAGATCCGTGTCAGCAATATCATTGTAGAGGCGGCGCTCGAAGAGCTTTGTGAGATTACTGATATCAAGTTGAGACGGGTGAAGCGGCTTCCGGTAATTGAAGACTTTATGAATGGTATGAGAGAACGGATGCGATAAGGATGAATGAGACAGGGTTTTATGCCCTGTCTTTTCTGAATCTCTGAGATTGTGAAAGGACAATCCGAAAAAGACAAAATATTCTGAAAATAAATATTGCAAAAGAAAATAATAAATCAATGAAGAAAATACAGATAAATATATTGACAAAACGAAATTATGGTGCTATTATATAACCATAAAATAACAGACCAGAATTGTAAGACGGACGCGAGCCGTAAACATTCAGTTGTTATTTCCTTTCAACACAGGTGTTGGACGTTCCGAGAAAAATACAGGCGCTGAGTATCGGGACATCAAGTTTATGAAAGAGAGGTACAGACCACCAAAAACGTAAACTTATTTACCAAAATGAAATCCGGAAGAAAGAGGTAAACGAATGATTGAAGAATCAAAGTAAAGACGGGTGCTGATATTTAAAGTATTGGTATCCGTCTTTACACGTGGTATCAGAGGAGTGGAAGCGTCAAACCGCTTCTTTTTTTTGTTGGAAATTTGTGCCTGTCCGGCGGGGTTGAATGGATGACAGAGAAGGTATGAAAATTTACTCAGGCATGGTGGAATCTCTTGAAGTGTTAAAAGTGATAAAGTATAATAATTGCATGGATCCGTTTTAAAAACGGAAGAAAGGATGCAGAAATGAGAAATTACTGGGATTGGGAAAGATTCGGAGAAGACATCAGGAGAACTGTTCAGGATGCCGTAGATTCGATGGATTTCAGAAGTCTGAATCAGACGATTACCGATACGATTAACAGTGCGGCGGGAAGCTTCAGGAAAAATTCAGGGAGCGCCAGACAGAGTGCAGGCGGAGAGCAAAGCACAAAAAAAGACTGGGCAAAAGTAGACTTAAGCAAGCTGAAGCGGCCGGTACTGTACGCCGGAACCGGAGGTAAGAAAGCAGCCGGCATGGCACTTTCCATTACAGGACTTGGAATTGGAGCAGTGTTTTTGCTTGGGTTCATTTTCACCGGTCTGACTATGCTTTTGCTGGAGCAAAATGCAGGCCTTACGTTTGGGTTTGTTACGCTTCTGATATTTACAGTGATTTTTGGAGGAATCGGGGCGGCCGGGCTGAAGAAGCTTGGGCGTGTAAGGCGTTTTCAGAGTTATCTCTCTGAACTGCAGGGAAAAGAATACTGTAATGTAAGCGAACTGGCCAGACGGACAAGAAAAAAGGAGAAAACCGTTTTAAAAGATCTGGAATGGATGATCGAAAAGCGCTGGTTTTTACAGGGCCACCTGGATGATACAAATACATGCCTGATTACAAGCAACGATGCTTATGACGCGTATCGGGAGCTGATGCAAAAGCAGCAGGAAGCCCGAAAGAACGAAGAAGAAGAGAAAAAGAAAAAGGCATGGGAAGCGAAAACAAGGGAGGAGGAGCGTGCCAGAAAGAGGCAGCAGATGGATCCTCAGATCCGTACCGTAATCGAGACCGGGCAGAACTATATCCGGAAGCTGAAAGAGTGTAACGATGCGATACCGGGAGAAGTTGTATCCGAAAAGATTTCAAGGATGGAAGAGCTGACAAAGCGGATCTTTGAAAGAGTGGAGCAGGACCCGGATGCGGTGGATGACATTGAAAAGCTGATGGAATATTATCTCCCGACGGCGGTGAAACTGCTGGAAGCATATGAGGAGCTGGATCACCAGCCGGTACAGGGTGAAAATATTCTGAATTCTAAAAAAGAAATCGAAGATACACTTGATACGCTGAATATCGCATTTGAGAAGCTTCTGGATGACCTGTTTCAGGAAACAGCCTGGGATGTTTCATCAGATATTACTGTGCTGAAAATGATGCTGGCACAGGAAGGACTTACAGAAGACGATTTTAAAACAGGAGGGAAATCATGAGTCAGGATTTAAAAGATTTACAGACAGGTCCGGTATTGACCCTGGATCCGTTTCAGGATATGAAACAGGAGATCAAACCGGAGGAAAAAGAAGAGCCGGTTATGGATGAAAACGTATTGACAGACGAAGAGCGGAAAATGGCAGAGCAGTTTGCAAACCAGATCGATCTGACGAATTCGACCATGATTCTCCAGTATGGAGCCGGAACACAGAAAAAGATGGCCGATTTTTCGGAGACGGCGCTTGATAATGTGCGGACGAAAGATCTTGGCGAAGTGGGAGATCTTTTGAGCGGCGTTGTACAGGAGCTGAAAAATTTTGATGACGAGGAAGAAAAGGGATTTTTCGGCATTTTCAAAAAGCAGGCAAATAAACTGCAGAATCTGAAATCAAAATATGCAAGTGCAGAGACGAATGTCAATCAGATTTGCAAAGTACTGGAAGGGCATCAGGTTCAGCTTATGAAAGATATTGCCCTGCTGGACAAGATGTATGAATTAAATCTGACCTATTTTAAAGAATTGACCATGTATATCATGGCCGGAAAAAAGAAACTCAAAGACGTAAGGGAGAAAGATCTTGCAGAAATGAAACTGAAAGCGCAGAGAAGCGGTCTTGCTGAAGATGCGCAGTCGGCCAGAGATCTGGAATCCATGTGTCTGAGATTTGAGAAAAAGATTCACGATCTGGAGCTGACAAGGATGGTATCCATCCAGACTGCGCCGCAGATTCGTCTGGTGCAGAATAATGATACAATCATGGCAGAAAAAATCCAGTCCACGATTGTCAATACCATTCCGCTCTGGAAGAGTCAGATGGTACTTGCCCTTGGTGTTGCACATTCCAGACAGGCAGCAGAAGCACAGCGTGAAGTGACAGATATGACGAATGAGCTGTTAAGGAAAAATGCAGAGACTCTGAAGATGGCAACGGTAGAAACCGCAAAGGAATCCGAAAGAGGCATTGTAGATATGGAAACGCTCAAAGCGACCAATGAATCACTCATTTCTACTCTGGATGAAGTAATGCAGATTCAGGAAGACGGGCGTAGAAAGCGTCAGGAGGCAGAAGTAGAACTGCGAAAGATGGAGCAGGAATTAAAGGACAAGCTTCTTCAGATCAGATAATAAATAAAAAAGGCGTCCGTACGAATAAAAGTGCGGACGCTTTTTGTGTGAAAGCGAAAGACTGCTGACCGTATTACTCGGCTGTACAGACTTCGGTACGACTCTTTCTTTCGAAAATCATGCGGAAAATAAAGCGCACAAGCGGGCCGCAGAAGAAAATCTGCCAGAAAAAGGCCATCGGGAAATTGCAGACAAATGTCTGAAGCCATACCGGAATAAATTCAACACCGGGATGTTTAAAAATCACAGTGGCCCAGAAGCTCATGATCGGGCACATGAAAGCGACGGTGACGCTCGCTCTGGCAAGCGTGACGAAAATCGGTTTATCTTCGCCCGGGGTTACAAGACGGAACGCAATCTTTGGCGCAATCCGGTCGATAAAGAAGAAGCCCGTCACAAAGCAGATCGGGTAAATAATGACCATCTCACGAAAGGCATAGAGAATACCGGCATTTGTCAGTCCGCGCATACGCAGGCCGGTATTATAGAGTTCCATTGCTGCAACCATGAAAAAGGTCATCAGCAGTCCATAGATTACTTCTTGAAATTTTGTTTTTGGCATAATCAGTCCTCCTTAATTCATTTCAATGAAAAAGGCGTTAATCCACTGAATGCACAATAGACTACGCCTGGAAGACTTATTTCTATTTTGGCTGATTAAAGCCCTTTCCTTGTTTAGGTAACTATAAGATTTATTTGTACGTCGATCCGTACGCTGATGATTATAGCAAATTTAGATTTAAAATTCAAACAGAAATTTTTCTCATAAAAACAGTAGAAAACATGTGATGAAATAAAAAAG
>LBJMC04202__coassemble_3169_pt1 | contig 6573 bp, 4 predicted proteins | sample LBJMC04202__metabat2_high_PE_002 | metagenome-assembled genome bin LBJMC04202 | reverse complement strand
AGTGGTCCGTAAAGGTATTGTTCTGTTCCGGATCCAGCACCTCCAGAAGGGCGCTCGCCGGATCGCCGCTGTAATCTTTGGAGAGTTTATCTACCTCATCCAGTACGACAACCGGATTGGAAGATCCGCTGCGCTTAATGCCTTGCATGATCCGGCCCGGCATGGCTCCGATATAGGTCCGCCTGTGTCCGCGAATCTCCGCCTCATCCCGGACGCCGCCCAGGCTGATTCGTGCGTAGGACCGTCCAAGGGCTCTGGCAATGCTCTGTCCGATACTTGTCTTTCCGGTTCCCGGTGCACCGGTAAACAGAAGGATCGAGCCGGACTGTTTCTTGTTCAGGGACATAACGGCAATCTGCTGGATAATCCGCTCCTTGACCTTCTTCAGGCCGTAGTGGTCTTCATCCAGAATCCGCTGTGCCTCATCCAGATCTACCGGTGAGGACTCCGGCATCTCCCAGGAAAGAGAAGTAAGGAAATCCAGATAATCATACAGCATTCCGTACTCGTGACCGTCCTGGCCTTCCTGTTTCATTCGTCCAAGTACTTTTTCCGCCTCTTTTCTTGCGGTCTCGTTCATTTTGGATTCTTCAATTTTCTTTTCAAACATCTGGATATCCGTCACATTTTCCGGATGCATTTCATCCAGTTCCTGCTGCAGATATCCGATCTGTTTTTTGATGGCTGCCTCCCGGTACAGCTGTTCCTGATCGTCTTTCTGCGCGCTTTGTGCTTCCTCGGAAACTTTGGAAACTTCCACAAGCTCATATATGGCCTGCTCCATACGATTAAAGCGCTCCCTTTCTGAATCTGCCGCAAGAATCTGATATTTTTCATCCGGTGTCAGATTCAGATATTCCGTCAGTGTACAGACCGCTTCCTCCATATTGTTCCACTGAAGGATATAGCTTCTGGCCCACATTCCCCACTGGTATTTCTGCACAAACTGCAGAAGCGCACGCTGGATCCGTGTAAACCGCTCGGATTCTTCTTCCTTCGGCAGATCATCTACCTCTGCCCGGACACATGCCTCCGCCTCAATATACCCGTCGTGAATTTCGATCTCTGAAATATCTACCCTTTCCAGAGTATGAACATGGATACTGCCGTCTTCCTCGATCGAATCGATCCGGGCCGAAACGCCGATCGGATAAAAGTCCTCAGGCTGCAGTTCTTCCCGCGGTTTATTATCCCGCAGAACGAGGAAAAGGATTCGTTCCTGTGCTTCTATCTGAACCGGACTCCAGTCTTTTAAGAAATCATTCTTGAAATAGTAATTTACATCCGGAAGCAATACAAGATTATACATTGGTCTTACAATCATAAAACCCCTCCTTATTAGCCAACATACTTATTGAGTGCTAACGATTATAAAATAACATGATTTTCAGCGGTTGTCAAACAGATGTAAAAGAAAGGTTTATTTTGTCGTACAGCACCCGGTTCTAGCATATCTTTTACAATTTCCTCATAATTTTCTCACATTTTTCCGCTAAGGTAAATCTGGTGTAGAATTACACAATTATATTATGAAACTATCAGGATGAGGAGATATACAATGAATGATTATCATAAAAAAGCGGAAGCAGTCCTTCAACAGGTCAATCAGGTGGTCCTTGGAAAAGAGCAGGAGACTGCCGAGATTTTCCTTGCATTTCTGGCGGACGGGCATGTCCTTTTAGAAGATATTCCGGGAAGCGTTTTCTGCAACCTGCTTCTTGCAGACGAGATTAACCGGACATCGCCAAAGACCCAGTCAGCGCTTCTGGAAGTGATGGAAGAACGCCAGGTGTCAGTGGATGGAGTAACAAGACCTGTTCCGCGGCCGTTTCTTGTGATTGCAACCCATAATCCGGTAGATCTTGCCGGAACACAGCCTCTTCCGCAGGCCCAGACGGACCGGTTCATGATTTCATTAAGTCTTGGTTATCCGGACTTTGAAAATGAACTTCAGATGGTCATGGAGACGGGCGCCGGGAGCAGGGCCGGACAGCTTTCTCCTGTAATTTCCAGAGAGGATTTTCTGGCAATGCAGGAGCAGATCCACAGCGTCTATCTGAAACAGGAAGTAGCAGAATACCTGCTTCGCCTGATCCGTGAGACCCGCAGCCACCCGCTTGTGGATTCCGGTGCAAGTCCGCGCGCAGCAGGAGCCCTGGCAAAAATGGCAAAGGCATCCGCATGGTTTCAGGGCAGGGACTATGTTTCCCCTCAGGACGTTGCCGTTCAGTTCCCGTTCGTCGTCCGGCACCGTCTGATTCTGAGTCTGGAGGCCAGAAGAAAACAGGCCGGGGCAGATGCTGTCGTGGAGGAAATTCTGAGAAAAATCAAGCCTCCGCATCCGGGGGTGCTGCACCGATTTATAAAATTTTTAGAAGAAGGTTCTGCATAAATATGTTATAATAAAGTATAATTTGTCACAGTTTCCTGTGAAAATGAAAAGAGGGAAATAGGTATGGAACATAAAGGAACATGTCTTCTTGAGACGGACCGGCTGTATCTTGGCCGGTTTACAATGAAAGACGTCCATGCTGTCTATGAAAACTGGGCAAAAGATCCGCACGTCACAAAATTTCTTTCCTGGCCTGCACATGTCGATCCCGACCTTACCAGACAGATTCTTCTGGAATGGATCGAATCCTATCTAAAGCCTGATTTTTACCAGTGGAGTATCACGTTAAAAGACTGCCCCGAAAACCCGATCGGAACTATCAGCGCAGTCAAGATTGATGAGGAGCTTGAGAGCATTTCCATCGGATACTGTCTTGGAAGTGCCTGGTGGAACCGTGGAATTATGACGGAGACACTTTCTGCCATTATAAGCTTTTTCTTTGAGCAGGTGGGCGTCAACCGGATTGAAGCCTGTCACGATACAGAGAATCCTGCCTCCGGAAAAGTCATGCAGAAATGCCGCATGACATATGAGGGGACTCTTCGTCAGGGCGGGAAGAATAACCGGGGAATTGTGGATCTGGCCGTTTACAGTATTCTGGCAGAGGAGTATGCGACTTTATGAAAATCTAAAAAGAAAAGAGGTTGATGATGGAAAAACTCAGAGAAAAAGTAAAAGAATCTCTCTCAAGCGTCCTTCCGATCACTGTCATTGTGCTGCTTTTGAGTATTCTGTTGATCCCGATGGAAGTGGGAGCGTTTTCCCTCTTTCTTGCCGGAGCAGTATTTCTGATCTTCGGGATGGGATTCTTTCAGCTCGGTGCCGACATTTCCATGACGCAGCTCGGACAGGGCATCGGCGGACAGCTTATCAAAAAACGAAATCTTCTATTTATTGTCGGTGGATGCTTCCTGATGGGTGTTCTGATCACCATTTCGGAACCGGATCTTCAGGTTCTGGCAAACCAGGTGGCATCAATTCCGAACAGAGTCCTCGTACTGACAGTCGCAGTCGGGGTAGGTATTTTTCTTGTCGTTGCAGTTCTTAGAATTCTGTTTAAAATCAGTCTTTCACGTCTGTTGACGTTAATGTACCTTCTCTTGTTTTTTGTTGCCCTTGCAGCACCCGGTGAATTTCTTGCGGTTGCGTTCGATTCCGGCGGAGTAACGACCGGACCGATGACCGTACCTTTTATTATGGCACTTGGAATCGGTCTGTCAGCGGCCAGAAGTGATAAAGACAGTGCCAATGACAGCTTCGGCCTGATTGCTCTCAGCAGTATCGGACCGATTCTGATGGTTCTGCTCCTTGGGATTTTTTATCACCCGACCGACGCCGTCTATACAGCGGTCACCATTCCGGATGTAACAACTACACGGGATGTGATCGATCAGTTTCTATGGGCACTGCCACAGTACACGGAAGAGGTGATCATCAGCATGCTTCCGATCCTTGCCGTATTTGTACTGTTTCAGGCGGCAACAAAAAAATATCACAGAAAGCAGCTTTTTAGAATGTGTATTGGTTTTGTCTACACGATTATTGGACTGATCATGTTCCTTGTCGGAGTCAATGTCGGATTTGCTCCGGTTGGAAATCTTCTGGGAGAGCAGATGGTTTCGAGTTCCTACCAGTGGCTTCTGATTCCGGTAGGAATTCTGATCGGATATTATATTGTAAAAGCGGAACCTGCCGTACAGCTATTAAATCATCAGGTAGAAGATATCACGGACGGTATGGTAACAAGAGGACAAATGAACATCTGTCTGTCGATTGGAGTAGCAGGAGCAGTAGGGCTTGCAATGATCCGGGTTCTGACCGGAATTCCGGTTTACTGGATCCTGATTCCCGGATACATTCTTGCCATTGGAATGAGTTACCGTGTTCAGCCGATCATTGTAGGAATTGCATTTGACTCCGGCGGTGTGGCAAGCGGTCCGATGACATCTACATTTCTTCTCCCTCTGACAATGGGCGCATGTACCGCACTGGGAGGAAATGTCGTGACAGACGCGTTTGGAGTCGTCGCCCTGGTTGCCCTGGCACCTTTGATCGCGATTCAGATCATGGGCCTTGTATATGAACACAAACTGAAAAAAACTTCCAGAACACAGGAACACATTCTGGAAGATACCATTATCGAATTGGAGGATGAAGAGGTATGACGCCACATTTATTCGCACTTCGTCTGCTGTTGATTATCACAGATACCGACACGGACAAGAGCATCAATCATCTGTTTACGGAAGCAGAACAGCCGATTTATTACCAGTTCCGCGCCCAGGGAACGGCCAAAACAGAGATTCTTGATATCTGCGGTCTTGACGGAAGTACGAGAGTGATTACGGCCGCACTTATTCCAAAGAGTAAAATCAGCGAAATCTTTGAAATGCTGGAAAAAACCTTTGAGATCCGCAAGAAAGGGAAGGGTATTGCCTTGACGCTGCCGATCACAGGTGTCCAGGCAAGCATGCTTAACTTACTTAGTGCCGAACAGGAAAAAATAGCAAAAGCTCATATAGAAAGGAAGGTTCAGCAAATGATTAACGAAACTTCATATGCCATGATTACGGTGGCGGTTCGTGAAGGGTTCAGTGACGAGGTGATCGATGCCGCAACAAAGGCGGGAGCAAGCGGAGGATCTGTCATTCGTGGACGAAGAAGGGGAACAGAAGCCGTCGTACAGTTTTTAGGAATTTCCATGCAGGAGGAACAGGAATTTGTCATGATCATTGTGCCAAGAGAGAAAAAATCCTATATCATGAATGAAATCAGTTCTGCCTGCGGATTACAGACCGAGGCACACGGAATCATTTTCTCAGTACCGGTCGATGAAGTTCTCGGAATCCATGAACCGTAGAATAAGAAAATAAAAGTAAAAAGAAGACTGAAAGCCATGAGAACTTTTTTACATACTTTGTGTAAAATGATTTTTCATGGCTTTTTTACGTCCATGGCTTCTGAACAAGCTCAAAACAGCAGTTTGTCTGCACAATTAGTTTAGCGGACAAATACAGATTTATCCGAAAAAGTCTAGCTTTTTCCTTTGTTTTATGTTAAACTACTCTCAGAAACCTCAATTTGACCAACGACCCGCAACTGGAACATTTTTACAGAATTTGGAGGATTTTATTTATGGCTAAGCCTGCTACTTACCGTGAACAGGTAAAAATTGAAAATACCATGAGGCTTCGGGAATTTTTATCCGAACTGCCTCCTTATGTAAAGGAATATTTCCGTGCCAAGGAAACCACAACATCCGATAAAACCAGATTGTCATACGCATATGATCTGCGCGTGTTCTTCCGGTTTCTTCAAGAAACAAATCCCACGCTTCATGACAAGGCACTTTCCGAGATTTCTATTAAGGATCTGTCCCTGTTAAAGCCCGTGGATTTTGAAGAATTTGAAGAATATCTCAAGGCCTATAAGACGCCTGATAACCGGACCGAAACCAACTCCCGTACCGGAATCGCCCGGAAAATGTCGTGCCTGCGCAGTTTCTATGATTATCTGTGCAAACGCGAACTGTTAACAAGCAATCCGGTCCGTCTTGTAGATATGCCGAAAATCAAAGAAAAAGCGATTATTCAGCTGGATACCGATGAAGTCGCTGCGCTTCTTGATTATATTGAAAATTATGGAAATGATCTGACCGGAGTCAAACTGTATCATTATCAGAAACAGAAATACCGTGACATCGCAATCGTTACTCTCCTGCTTGGAACAGGTGTTCGAGTCTCCGAACTTGTAGGACTGAACATTTCTGATGTTGATTTTAAAAACAACGGCATCCGGATCATCCGGAAAGGTGGAAACGAAATGATCGTCTACTTCGGTGAGGAAGTGGAAAAGGCACTGAAAGACTATCTGGAGCTTCAGAGAAACGGCATCACTCCCCTCTCCGGCCATGAAGACGCCCTTTTTCTCTCCGGCCAGAAAAAGCGGATCAGCGTTGATGCAGTGGAAAAAATGGTAAAGAAATACTGTTCCGCTGTCTCGGTCAAAACCATTACGCCGCATAAGCTGCGAAGCACCTACGGCACTGCCCTCTACCGTGAAACCGGAGACATCTATCTGGTGGCCGATGTACTTGGTCATGCCGACGTCAACACGACAAAGAAACACTATGCCAAATTAAGCGATGAACGCCGAAGAAGCGCATCTAAGGCTGTGGTTTT
>LBJMC04202__coassemble_2397_pt1 | contig 8063 bp, 11 predicted proteins | sample LBJMC04202__metabat2_high_PE_002 | metagenome-assembled genome bin LBJMC04202 | reverse complement strand
CCCACGTATCCAGCTTGGAAGGCTGGTGTTCTACCATTGAACTACACCCGCGTATGCCCAAAGCCGGAATCGAACCAGCGACACGAGGATTTTCAGTCCTCTGCTCTACCAACTGAGCTATCTGGGCATTTGTCTTGTGCGCTTGGCACATGGACTATTATATGGGTTCCTCTTAGATTTGTCAACACTTTTTTTCAATTTTTCCAATTTATTTTTCGGAATTTTTTCTAATATATCTATTATATGTTCAATTTATCTTATCTAGTGTCATACTCTCCCACATAAATCATCCCATGCCGGTACACCATCCAGGTATCCATTACATCACCCTGCTCCCTGTCGTACGGTGCATCCACAAGTACATAACCGATCTGCCCGTCTTCCAGCTCATGAGGATACCCTTCTGTCGTGATCGATAACGTCAATGCCGCAATCGGATGGCCCGATCTGAGAATTGCAAACCGCGCAGCCCCCTGCGGAAGCATCAGCACGTACATTGCACCAATAATTACAACGAGGGCTATGATCGACAGCCAGAATTTTTTTGTCTTTATCGTACGTATCTTTTTCCTTCTTTTCATCTTCTACACCGTCATTTACAACTTCCCCCTTCTCTAATATTATAACAAAACAGGTCAGAGAGTCCTGAATTTTTTCTTAAAGATTCATTACATCTTGGGTAAAATTTCTGTTGTTTCAGATAAAATGCTTAATAGAATTGTTGCTTAGATGATATTACCTTGTATCCAAATGATAGTTATGATGTGCAGGCCGAAGCCTTGTTGCTTATCGGCCCGCAAAGATCAGTTATTTTTCAACCAAAGTTATGCAATTTCAGAAAGTCTGGATTTTGTTTTTTCAAGTTCACTTTCAAGGCGATTAACCCGAAGCTTAAGAATTTCTTTTTCATTATCAATTTTAACCGCCTCATCCAACTTTCTGCTCAAGTCGAGATGTCCTTCCGCAATAATCTGGATATTCCTGTTCGTCTCATTTTCCAAAGTCAGTTGAACATCTTTAACTATTTTCTCTACACCGGCTACACTTCTTTTGATGTCATTCAGCTCTTGGTTTACTCCGCCGACTTCACTTCTGACATCATTCAGTTCCTGCTTCACTCCATTTACTTCGCCTTTGACACCATCCAGTTCCTTTCTAACGCCGCCAAGTTCTTCTTCAACACATTTGAGCCTATATTCGATTGGATGAAATGTTTTTTCTATAATTCCACTGATTTGTTCAAAATCTTTTGGTTCTAACATATCTCTTTTCCTCCTCTCTCCCTGCCCATTTTGCTTTTGTTCTCTCATCATGCCATGCCCTTTCCGCATTGTCAAGTGCTCCGGCTGCTTTTCCACAAGGCATGTTTTTCACACACATTTTTTCAACATCCATCCCTTCATTCCGTCCCCGGACGTTGATAATCCGGTTCGAAAATGCTATGATAGGGAGGTACCCTGCCAGCAGGGAATTGAACGGAATCAAAGGATATGATCTTATGTTAAAAAAAGAGTTTCTGGAACGTTTTTCGATCAGCGAAGATGAATTTCGCGAGGCGGGACTTGATTGGGATGATCTGTGCTATATTGCAAAAGACTATGCCAGGAAGCTTCCTGAGCTTCAACGTATCCGGGACGAATTTCTACAGGAATTTATTAAAAATAAGGATCAGAGAACGGGACTTCATTCTTACCGTACCCGTGTCAAGACGCCGTGGCACCTTGTGGAAAAGATTATCCGGAAGCGCTGCGAAAATTATCTGAAATACCGTACGCTCACAAAAGAGAATTACATGAAGTTTGTCACTGACACGATCGGGTTCCGCGGACTGATCCTGTACCGCGAAGACTGGGTGATCTTCCATAAATATCTGATCCAGCATTTTGAAAACAATCCGGATCTTTATATCCACAACTGTATTTCTGATTATCACGCTGACAAAGACCGGTATATGGCCGAACCGCCAAAAGTGCACATGCGTCTGGGAGATTTCAGTGATATTTATTCCGACTGGATCTCCAGCGACAATATCTTCGACCGGAAGCATTACCGCTCTGTCCACTATATTTTGAAGTATCAGGGTGTATACATGGAAGTGCAGATCCGTACTCTTTTCGAGGAGGGATGGGGAGAGATCGACCATCACATTCTCTATCCTTATAAGAAGAGCGACCCGATGCTCACGGAATTTTCCGAGCTTTTAAACCGGCTCTCCGGAATGGGTGATGAAATGGCCTCTTTCTTTAAAAGGCTCTGTGATGTTTCAAGCGAAAATTTCAAGCCGAAGCAGACGATTGTCAACCCAAGGCTGGACTATGAAAAGCCAAAAGAAAAGCTGAACGAAGTTGATCTGAGTTCGATACAGACAGTACAGGATGCCATTGACAGCATCGCAAAAGAATAAAGGAGGGATTCCCATGAATCAGAGACCACTGCCGGGCATTCCCGAGGCGATCAGCCAGTCTGCCGACCGCATGATGGAGCGTATCCAAAGCGGAAAGATCCGCAAACACCTGCTTGGAAGTACCTCTCACGTCCGTTACAGCACCATTGAGGATATCGAGTTGAATTCCTACTGCGATTTTGTAAAATCCAAGCTGTTTTTTGATATTATAAAACTGGAAGGAGCAGATCATCATGAATGATATCGAGACCATCTATACACAGTACGAAGATATCGTGGCCGAATTTTCCGAACAGGTCATCAAGAACCGTTACTCTTCGCTTTATAAAGAATGTATTGTATTTCTGGAAAGCCTTGGCATCCACGACAGCGTCCGGATCGATGAAACCATTCTAACCCATGCAGTCATGGATTATTTTACGGATATTTCACGCATGAAGGAATTTCACCATATGAGGCACATCAGTGAGCGGAAGGTGCTTGCCTATGAAACCTACTGGCTTCTTCGCCGGAAACCTTTTCAGGTAATGAAGACCGACGGCGAAGAGGAGTTCTGGGCTTTCCTCAACGAAAAATTCGCGTTTACACGGATCGCTTCTTTCCTGACACGCGACCAGAAATCCGTGATTCTGGATGAAGCATCCAAAAAAGCATTCCTCAACTTTCTGGATACCCTTTACTATTTTCTAAAATACAGAGACTATGATCCGAAAATGCTGGAGCTCGTCATTATGGGCTTTCAGGCAGGGCAGCTGATCCATTCATAGGGGCTGTCACTGCCTGAAAACGGCGTTTTTTCTTTACAATTCCACTTCCATATGATATGATAAAAAAAATCTTAAAGCAGAAGGGAGAGAAGTGGATGTCGGCGAATCGTAAATAACAGGGCAATAAATTTTGTTTTCATCTGAAAGATGATGAGTTTTTTATTGTACTCTTTTTTACGATTGAAATCGGATCGCACTTCTCAGAAGAAAAGTGTTTTTTGCGCTGTCAGAAAGAGCATGTCCGCATACCGGAGATGCCTGGCGGCCGCATATCGGTACATGAGATAACTCATCTTTCAGGAGTTATCTTTTTTTATTGCCCTGCACAGACAATTGGAAATCAACGAAAATGTATTTGTGTAAGGGAGATAACTGACAATGAACCGTGAAAACAAAAAGAAAAAATACGAAAAAGGATACTACAAAACTCACCCATGCAAGGACAGCTTCACCTGTAAGGTGTGCGGACGCCCTGTCGTTTCAGCAGGCGCAGGAACGGACCACCGCAACCACTGCCCGAACTGCCTGTCCAGCCTGCATGTGGACATCGAACCGGGAGACAGGGAATCTGACTGCGGAGGCATCATGGACCCGCAAGAACGGCGAATGGGCCATCATCCACCGCTGCCGCCGATGCGGAAAGCTTTCATCCAACCGGATTGCCGCCGATGACAATCCAATGAAACTCATGTCCATCGCCATGAAGCCATTGTGTCTGCCGCCCTTCCCGCTGGAAAGGATTGAAGAACTGACACTCCTCATGGGTGGAGACGGAACGCTGTCCCGCAAATAGTTTTAATGTGTATAAGTTTTCATTTTTGCACAAATTATTCGTAATTATGCATATTTTTTTCAGAATAATTCATCTTGCTTTTCACATCAGATATTTTATACTGATAGTCAAAGAAATAACAAAGTAAACGCAAGGCGAAAGGGAGGTCTTACATATGCTTAGACTTAGAATGATGCGTGCACCTCAAAAATATGTACAGGGAAAGGATTCTCTGCTGCAATTCCACAAGGAAATGACCAGTCTTGGTGATAAGTGGCTGTTTATCTGCTCCAGAAGCGGATATAAGATGGCTCACGACAAGATCGAAAAAAGTTTTGAAGGGACATCCGACGTCCGCCAGTACGAAATCTTCGGCGGAGTTTCAAGTACAGGGGAGATCGAAAAAATGCGGGAAATCGTCAGAGAAAACCATCTGAATGTCGTCGTCGGTGTGGGCGGCGGTTCCGCAATTGACACAGCAAAAGCGACAGCACACTACGAAAAGCTTCCTGTTGTTATTGTACCAACCGTTGTAGCGACAGACGCTCCATGCACCGGTCTTTCTGTTATCTACAATGATGATGAAACATTCAACAGTTATCTGTTCTATCCAAAGAACCCGGAAGCCGTCATTGTAGACAGTGCCATCATCGCTAATGCGCCGGTCAGATTCCTGGTTGCCGGCATGGGCGATGCCCTCGGAACTTATTTTGAAGCACGCGCATGCGAGCGCACAGACGCTCCGAGCCTGGAATCCGGCGGAATTACCCAGTCAGCCATGGCTCTCTGCCGGCTCTGTTATGACACACTGAAAGAATACGGTGCTTCTGCAAAAAAGGCATGCGAATGCCATGTGGTAACTCCGGCACTGGAAGCCATTATCGAAGCCAATGTTTACCTCTCCGGTGTCGGTGCCGACAACGGAGGGCTTGCCGTTGCCCACTCTTTCTATAACGGTCTTACCGCACTTGGCGGCCACAGCGCTCCGCATGGAAACTGCGTTGCTTTTGGCACCCTCGTACAGCTTGTTCTGGAACGGGCATCTAAAGAAGAATTCAAGGAAGTGCAGAATTTCTGTATGGAAGTCGGCCTTCCTGTTACACTGGAAGAAATCGGTATCACCAAAGACGAAGAGATCCGCATTATCGCCGAGAAATCCTGTGTAGAAGGTGAATCCATCCACAACATGGTAGCGGATGTCACTCCGGATCAGCTCTACGCAGCTATCGTTGCAGCGGACGCTCTTGGAAAAGAGGCACTTGCGGAAAAGGAAAAATAAGTTCGTATCCGACCTTTAAACAGCCGTCCGGCAAGAATGATACCTCTAGATATTCCCATATTACAAAGCGGCAGGCGTGGTTCATATGAATCGCGCCTGCCGCTGTATTATGCCCATTAAAAGAAACATTCATCATCGTTACAAATTCTCTTCCGCCAGCGTTTTTAGTTCCTCTGCAATCTCATGATTGCCCGTCTTTTCAGCCAACGGAAGAAAAATTTCCATGGTTTCAGCTGCCCGTTTTTTTCTTTGTTCCTCATCGATCCATTCAATCGTCTTCATATTATGAAGACGCTCGGCGAGCCGGAGCAAGGTGACCTGTTCCAAAATATCTGTCTCCATATCCGCTTCTTCCGCTGCTTTTGCTTCAATCAGATCAGCTGTTTTCTCCGGAAGATATTTCCTTAATTCTTTCATTGTGGCTTCTGTCTTTTTCAATGCATCGCAAAATAATCCTGCGAGAATGGTTTCAGGCTCCGCCTCCATATCCGCAAGTAAAAGCGCAGTGTGGAGCGGGTGTGTAATATATTCATCGCCGGAATACCGCTTCATTCCTTGATAAATCTGGCATGCGTAGAGATAGATCTGCTCCAGATTTCTCACATCTTCTTCCGGATTCAATGTCAGAACCATCTCTTTTAATTTTTCAAACAGCATTTGTTTTTCAGCATGTTCCTCTGGTCTTCCAGTCATTCCCTCGTTCATATTTTTTCCTCCTAACTGTTTCATACTCATAACCATGGCCCGCAGTAAGGCCGGGCAGTAACCAAACTCTTTTTTGAATGCTTTCGTAAATCCATTGTGAGATTCCCAGCCATATTTTACAGCTGTATCCACAATCTTCGCTCCATTCCGTATATCCCCGGACGCCCTTCGGAGTTTTTCACTTTTTACATATTCCATCACTGAAACTCCAGTCTCCTGCCGGAAGATTCTTGAAAAATGATATTCTGAATATCCAACCGTCCCAGCGATCTTTGCCACTGTCAGCACTTCATCAATATGCTTTTCGATATACTCCTTGCTTTTCCGAATAATGGTTCCTGCTTCCATATACCTCACTCCTATTGTTTCTTCCACGTGGTACATTTAGTATAGGACGCACCAAATAAAATTGCTGTTCCAAATCTGCTGTTTTTTATATTCACTATTCATTTTTATGTCCATGATGGTGATGTTTTCCCTGTCCGCTTCCTCCGGTTCCGGTACTTGTCTGTGTGTCACCATCCGCTTCCAGTTCCCGGATCCTCTCATAAAGTTCTCTCATGGTCATATTGGCCGCTTCCTCCGTCGTTATGTCGGGATCCAGCTCCTTCAATTCCAGATATGCTCTGTATTTGCCATATCCAAGTCCTGCTTCTTCCGCTTCTTGCGCTTCGCTTTCTGTCGCATGGCAGCAGTCGATATTGTGCTGTGTCTGTTCCAGTTCTTCCACAAATGCCATCATATCCTGACTCTGCTTGTTTTCTCCTATAACAACCACAGATAAAATTTCATTCTGATTCAAAAGTGCCGCAATCTGCTCATTTTGTAGAATTTCATCCACCGCCTCATCATAATCCATAAATCGGAGGTTTAATTCCCCGGCCAGTCTTTCCCCGTCTTCATTTTTCCCTTCCAGAGAAAGCACTCTACCAAAGCGGTTGACTTCCATTTCCAGCGAAGGATTCACTTCGATCTGAATCGCCGCTGTCGGAAGGAAAAAGCTCCAGTATCCCCCTGCAATCAGAAAAATCACCAGACATGCCGCCACCGGGATCCAGGTACGGTAGGAACGAATTCTCTTTTTCTTGTATCCATCTGTTTTTTCTCTAAGAAACTGTTTTGTGCGTTCTTTCAGCTCTTCGTCTGCGTGAATCTGATCAAACGCTTCTTTTATTCTCTTATCCGTACTCCTCACCTCCAAGCTTTTCCTTTAACAGTGCCCGCGCACGTGTCAGCATCGTGTAAACCGTATTGGTTTTCTTCCCGAGAATTTTCCCGATTTCTTCCGCTGTATATCCCTCATAATAATGCAGATAGACCGCATCTTTATATTTTCCCGGAAGAGACAGCACTGCCTCCAGCACTTCTCTGTGGTCCTGACGGTTCGGAGCCGGCATCTCCAGGAGTGAATCCAGCGAGACCGTCCTGCTCCTGAAAAAGCTTCTGCGCAGATCCTTGCAGGCATTTACTGTCACCCGGATCAGCCAGGCTTTTTCATGTTCTTCATTTTCAAACGGCATGGAACGAAGGACATATTTCAGAAAAACCGTCTGAAATATGTCCTCGGTATCAGCACTATTCTGCAGGTGGATCAGGCAGATTCTTCTGACCATATCCGAATACCTTTCAATCGCCCTGTTTACCTCTCGTTCACTTTGCATACATGTTTACCTGTTTCGTCCTCCCCTGCATCCACTGTTCTGGTGGTGCATATGGTGTCCTTCTGCGTTATTGCAGATTTTATTCTGATAATTGTCACAGACACCATCATGATCGGAATCTGTATAGCAGGTTCCCGTTCCTGCACAGTCACCTGTATTGTTATGATGGTTCGGACATACCGAGCTGTTTACACAGATCCCATTGTTCCAGCCGGCTGAAGTCTCCTGTCTGTTTCCGGCCTTTACAGCCCCGGATGCAGCCACCGATACTCCGATTACTGCCGCCAGAATTCCTGCTACAATTTTCTTCATCTCAATCCCTCCTTTGTCTTTCATCTCTAATACGATTCAAAGGAGTGTTTCCATTCATTTTTTTCAATTTTTTTTAAAATCTTTTAAAATCGATTCCAGATAACTTCGGTCTGTCCAGTCACATTGTTTCCCGTCCGCACTCATCAGCGCTTTCATCCACGGC
>LBJMC04202__coassemble_2369_pt1 | contig 8133 bp, 7 predicted proteins | sample LBJMC04202__metabat2_high_PE_002 | metagenome-assembled genome bin LBJMC04202 | reverse complement strand
CTTTAATCTCTTCTATCATAGCCTCTGCCGTCTCAAGATCTGTCCTGTCAATTGCTACCTGAAGTTTCATCTTCTCACCTCTGATTCTGATGTTTTTCGATATATGCCTGCAGTTCTTCCTGCGTCGGCAGGCCTTCATTATCACTCTCCACCGATACCTGAATGGCTCCGATGGCATTGGCCCGCTCGATCATCTTTTCAATGGAAAGCCCTTCCAGATAACCGCTGATGATACCGACAGCAAATCCATCTCCGGCTCCTACCGTATCGACAACCTGCTCTACTTTGAATCCGCAGAATGTTTCTTTCTGTCCCTCTGCATCCACATATGCCCCGTCGGCTCCGGTCTTTACGATGACCGCTTTTGCGCCAAGTCCGCGGTAATATGCGGCGATCTCTTCCGGCTCTTCACTTCCCATAAGGATTTTCCCTTCTCCTGTTCCAGGAAGAACGATATCCGCTCTTGCAGCGAGATCGTTGATCGTGCGGATCATCACACTTTTGCTTTCCCACAATGTCGGCCGCAGGTTCGGGTCAAATGTCACAAGCATTCCGTTTTCTCTTGCCCTCTCAATCATCCGGTAAGTCGCATTTCTGCAGCTCTGGGAAAGAGCAGGAGGAATTCCTGTCAGATGCAGTACCCTGGCACCTTCAAAATCCACCTTTTCCACGTCCTCCTCACTTAAGCAGGAAGCCGCGCTGTTCTTTCTATAATAGAAGACCTCCGGATCTCCTTCGAACACCTTATTCTTCAGCTGGTAGCCGGTAAAATGCTGGTCATCCTTTGTAATCTGGGTATCAATCCCTTCTTTTTTCAGTTTCTCCTCGATGTAGGTTCCAAACGGATCCGTTCCAAGCTTGGTCACATAGGAAACACTGTGGCCGAGCCTTTTCAGACCGATCGCCACATTGACTTCCGCTCCCGCAAGAAGTCTTGTAAACTCTTCTACTTCATGGAGTCTTCCCGGTGTCTTCGCGACAAACATCGCCATCGGCTCTCCAAATAATATCACTTCTGACATTGACATCTTCCTTTCTATGCCTAGGTCGTCTGACGGACCGCAAGTTCCGGCCGGATGATCAGGGACGCTTTCTCCGACTTTCCTGTCATCAGGTTTTCCAGAAGCTGCACGGAGAGTTCGCTCAAAAGTTCTCCTTTATTGTTGATCGTTGTAAGGGGCGGATTGCTGATCCTGGAATATTCGGAATTGTTGCATCCGACCACAGCTACATCCTCCGGAATCCGGTACCCCATATTCTGGAGTGCATTCATGGCATATACCGCAGTCAGGTCCTCGGTAAAAATCACCGCGTCAAATCTTCTGCTGCCGCCCACAATCTTCTTTGCCGCCTCCTCGCCGCCTCCGGCTCCGTATTTTGTATACAGGATCCGTTCTGCGGCATCATCGTACCCAAGCTGTTTCATTTTTCTCAAAAATCCGTCGCGCTTTCTTATCCCCGCATCCTTTTTGACATCCATTACAAATGCAATATTTCGATGCCCTTTGTCATAAAGATGCTGGACCGCCAGCTGTACGCCGTATCCCTCATCCACGAGAACCGACTGGACATTCGGAAGTTTCAGTTCTCCGTTTGCCATCACAATCGGTGTCTCCGGAAGAAGCTCTCCCAATTCCTTCGGATCACAGAGATCATTAAACTCTGAACCTACCAAAATCACGCCTTCAACCTGATTTCTCGAAAGCATCCGGATATATTTCATACATTCTTCTTTTCTGGAACCGGTATTGCAGACCAGAACCATGTAGCCAAGCCCCGTCAGCTTCTGCTCCATGATAAATGTCGTCATGGCATAATGCGGGTGCCGGACATCAACTGTCACGATCGCCACATTTTTCATCGTCCCGCTGACAAGCCCTCTTGCTATAGCGCTTGGCTGGTATTTGTTTTTCTTTAACACTTCCTGGATTCTGGCCTTTGTCTTCTCACTGACATATCCTTTATCGTTAAGAACTCTGGATACTGTCGAGATGGAAACACCGGCTTCTTTTGCAATATCATATATATTCATGTTGTGCTATCTCCTGACATTTTTCTAAGTTTTAGTATACGTTTTCTTCTCTTTCATTGTCAATCGACAGCAATGATTTTAAGCTTCTACAAGCACTTTTACCACAATCTTTTTCACTTTGCACGGGGCATCTCCAATGCATCTTGGCTTGTGCCCGTCCTCCGGAGAGACAATGGCAAAATCACCTTTTCTGAGGTGAATCCACCCCGGATTTTCCGGCTCTTTATAAAACTCCAGATCCCGCTCCGGATCGTATCCGGTATCCTCTTCCAGCTCTGAAAGCGGGATATAACCGAAAAACTCTTCTCCTTCCGCCACATACTGGATATCATAATATTTCCGGTGGGTCTCAAACCGGCAGTCTTTCGGGTCTTTTGTCGTATATTCCTGAATCTCGGCAAAGATTTTATCTCCGTCGATAACCACCTTTCCCGGCTCCATGCCGGAAAAATCCGTAGTCCTCAGAAAGTCCAGCGCCCGTTCTATCTTTTCTTCTGTATAATTGTATTTATTTCCAATTTTCACGCTTGTTGTCAGCATCGTTTTCCTCCTCTCCCGAAACGGCTTCCATGATCTCCTCATAGAGAGCCCGTGCCGCTTCCTGGTTGTAACAGTACATCAAAACCACATCCAGCACATACGGGGAAAAAGAGAGGCGTTCCATTCTGCCCGCAAAGGCCATGGCTGCCATTTCACTCAAAGCGATAAGCCTGGATTTGTTGGAAAACGGTCTTTTCCAGAGTTCAATCTTTTCTGTCTGGGTAAATATTGTTTTCCGTTTCTCCTGCTCCACAGCATGGAACAGTTCGTGAGCCAGCAGCACAGAGAAAAGATCTGCTCCTTTGAACAGGTCTTCCATCTGTTCTCCGGCAATAAGTTCTTCAGCCTTTTTGATGCAGTCCATGAAAATCGTAATCCGGCCGGACTCCTCGTACTGGGCGAAAATCACATGCCCGCCGCCGTTTGGAATATCCGGAGTTTTTATCTGGATTCCTTTTGCCCTTACAACCTCTTCCACCGTACACTCCGGAAACCCGGTCTTTATAAGATCAGCCTCTTCTCGTCCGCATTCCATCGCAAGGCGCGTGTAGGTCTCCTTTTGTGCTTCTGAAAGTTTTCTTTCAAGGGGCTCATGCCGGAATGCATAGCGCCCCCAATCCTCGTCTCCAAGTTCCATCAGATGTTTTGTCATTTCCCGTATTGTCTGCTGCATGTTGTCCTTCTTTCTGAATACTTATAACGAACTCTTTGCTCCTACAACGATAATATCCATATTCGGATCCAGTGCCTGCATTTCCACATCGATCAGCATCAGGATTTGTTCCAGTTCGGTACTTCCTCCAAAGTCCATGACTCTTGCGCCTGCGCAGATATAGTAGTCCGGACGGAGAATGGAGTCTGCCTTGTAAACCGCCAGCTCTTCCCACATCTTCGATACTGCGCTTCTGTAGCTTGCGGCCTTAGTCTGAACAGCCACACCATCGGTTCTCTGTACTTTGATAAATCCTTTCTTGTCCAGAATACGCACTGGCCGTTTGTCTTTTTCTGCTGCCTGGAATACCCAGAAATTTGGAATCTGGCAGACAAGTTCGATTTCGTTTTCCTTCTTTCGCATGTTTTCCGCCGCAAGCTGTCTTGCCTCTTCGTAGGTACATTCCTTCATCAGGTCCGCCGTCTTGACTTCTGTAGATCCAAGAGCAATCGCCGTCAGCTTGGATGTCTGCTGGTCGATCTCGATATGTACTTCCACTGTATCCGGAGATGCACCGCTTTCTACCGCTTTGTCCACCGCTTCCTGTTTGATGCTGCGGATATCTTCCGCTGTCGGATTCGGAACAACACGTTCTACCACGTCACGCACCATGGCAAGTGCAACACCGATGGAAGAAATGACTTCCGCGTTTTCCGGTACGCTGTAGTTGATCTTCATTTTGTCTGCGCAGAAGCCGATCAGAGAAGTGGCTCCGCCACCAACTCCAACAAGAGAAATCTGATCTTTTTCCAGTTTATATTTTTCTGCAAGTTCCAGAATAACCGGCGAAATCTTTTCATACGCACGGGTCAGTATCTGTGTTGCCACATCCTCCACTGTCACACCCAGATAGTCCGCGATCGGCTGCATCGCCTTTCTTGCCGCGTTGGCATTTCCATAGGAGAAATGCTCCGGTTTTACCAGTCCCAGGACATTGGCCGCGCAGGAGTTGGTGATGGTGATGCGCTTGCCGCTCTTTAATTTGATTGCCACATAGTCTGCCGGATCACCCTTCTTCGGGGAGAAGAGCTCCAGCTGCGGGTCTACGATTTCTTCTTCCGGTGTAAATACCGCATAGTCCAGTCCCGCGATATGGGCCGAGCGCGGTCCTACATCTGTGACTCCGCTCTTGGACAGACGGATCATACTTCCTCCTGCCACACCAAGCACCCGCACGTCGAGGGATGTGATGTAGGTTCTATGTCCTCCGACGATGGAATAGTCGATCGCCGGACGTCCGTCTTTGATGACACCGATATTGGTTGTTGTACCTCCGACCTCAAAGTAAACACCATTGGATGCGCGCAGGTACATCAGGGATCCCATAACGGATGCCGCCGGTCCGGAGAGCATCGTCAGCACCGGACGCTTCTTCATCTCGTTGATCTCCATGACACCGCCGTCGCCTCTCATGATCATCAGAGGTACTTCCACGCCTGCCGCGCGGACGCTTTCCTCTGTAGAGTTTGCCGTGTTCAGCATCTTCGGAAGGATACTTGCATTGATTGCGGCCGTCCTCGTCCTTCTTGTCAGGCCGTACAGCTTGGTAATGTCAGACGCCATACTGGTCTCCATTCCCATCTCGTTTTTCGTCACATCATAGATTGCCTGCTCGCTGCTCATATCATCTACGCCGAAAGCTTCCGAAGCAACGATAACTTCCGCACCTTCCTTTTTCATTTCTTCCGCCGCTCTTTTGATGGAATCGTGATTCAGATCCCCCTCTTTAATGAAACGGCTTGTGATCTCGATCCTTCTGCCGGATCCAAGATCAATGTCTTTCAGTTTTGTCTGCGCTTTTGCCAGGAATCCCTCCAGCCCGCCTCTTGCGGAAGCAACGATTCCGACTTTCGCCACGTCTCCTTCGATGAGTGCGTTGGTCGCCTGTGTCGTACTGTGAGCGACAAACACAACATCTTTCGGATCAATATTATTTTCTTTCAGGCAGTTTTCAAACGCCTGAACAACTCCGGCTGCCACACCTTTCTCGTCATCGTGTGTCGTCTTGACAGAGGACTTTCCGATGATTTCCTGTGTCGCATTGTCGATGGCCACTGCTTTTGTATGTGTACCGCCGACGTCGATTCCCATTCTGACTTTTCTTCTTTCCATTCTTTTGATTCCTCCATCCATGATCCTAACCGAACATAAAGTAAACCATCGCCTGAAGAATGATACAGATGATCCATCCGGATACTGCACTGAGCTTCAGGAAATCCTTCGTTGAAACCTTCGTGTAATTAACACCCCATACAATCCAGGACTGTGTAATACAGCATGACACGTTCATGACGGTACTCGGGATGATAATCAGCGGTGCAAGGTATGCTGTGGAGAATCCGATTCCTTTGAGGATACCAAGTGTCGCCGCACCGCATCCGAACAGTGTAAACGGACCACGGAACATTCCAAGCGGGGCAAGAACCGCAAATGCAATACTGATTACCAGCGTGTTGTTCGGAATTACTCCTCCGAGCAGTGCATTGAAATATGGCACGCAAAGTTCTGCAGCCTTGTTGAAAATCGGAAGCACAAGCAGAAATCCTACCAGCGGTGCTGTATCTACCACGCCGTCGAAGAAGTCCTTGTTAATCATCCGGCAGGTTTGACCCCAGCTCTTGATTTTCTTACATGTTACCAGCGCATACAGACTTCCAAGAATAAATCCAAGAATAATCGGAACATCAAATACAATCAACAGTACTACCGGAATGATCGGGGAGATCAGAGAGATTCCAGGAGCATTGTCGCCTCTTCTGTTTTTCTTTGCCGGAACTGTTGCCGCCCATGTATGTACCTTTTTCTGTCTGGAAAGTACTAAAACCATGATAATGATAAACACAACCTGAATGGCAAGTGCGTAGATTCCCCAGGATGTATGCTGGTCATACGGATAAAGTGTCTTTCCGTTTTCATCCAGGAAAAACGCAGAATACTGTCCGTACAGTACCGGATTGACAAACATTCCGGCTCCAACGCTCATCATGAATGCACAGGTCGCAAGCACCCTCGGAATTCCAAGAGACATAAAGATCGGAAGTACGATGACACCGATCGCCACGACTGCACCTGCACCGAAGATGGATGAGAAACATGCTGTTGTTACAACGCAAAGTAAGATACAGGTCAGCGCCGGCTTGTCTCCTCCGAGCTCCGTCGTTGTACGGATCAGAGTGGATGCGATCCCGGTGTTCATCAGAACACGTCCAAACCATGCACCAAAGATTACGTTAACAAGTGTCGCGCCCCATCCTTCCGGGCCGCTCTGGAAGGTGCTTGTCAAAGCATCAATCCAGCTGATACTGATGGCATCCTTATTTGCCGCGATAAAATCCGGGTTGGTTACAAATGTATTTCCGATCATCGGAAGTACTGTCCAGATCACTCCCATTACGAAAATACCAAGCATCAGATTTCCTCCGCGTACCGCGTACACGACCAGCCCAAAGAAGGAAATCAATAACAAAATTCCAATTAAATACTCCATAGTAGACCTCCTGTCACCCTTTCGTTTTCTTGTTTCATAAATCCGTTCCCTTTTTCTAAAAGCGCTTTCATATTTCCGATTATATCGTTTGACTAAATAAAGTCAACATTTTTCTCCATTTCTTCGTCATTTTGTCATTTTATCTAATTTAATTATTAAAAATTTGTAAATTATTTTGCTTCTAATTTTTTCTTTTTGTGAAAGCGCTTTCATATTTATTGTTCAAAATGCCGGAAGCATCATCTTTCTGACAGCTACAATATACCGCGTCAGGAAAACAGTGTTCGTATTCGAACAGGTCTATACAATACTATGACATAAAAATCACGGAAACCGATTGTCCGTCCCCGTGATTTTCTAATATATTATGTTATTCCAAATCATCAGCCTGTTGAGTCGTATGCCTTTGATTTCCTGCTTCTAATTCCTTTTCTCTGACCAATAAAATCACTTCCAGATACGATTTTATCTCTGCCATCTTATATCCGGATTTTTCAAGATACTTTTTTTGCAGATCTTTATCTTTTCGGAGCAAAAAATAGGTTCGTGCAACGTCATATGCAGAAGATCCTTTACAGACATTCATCATATCAATCAGAATTAATGTTCCCGTCCTGTCTACCATCAAATTCGAAGGATGAAAATCCCCATGGATCACCGAATTCCCATTATCTAATCCATCTATTTTCAGCAACAGTTCTTCAGCCCCGGATGCAAACAATTTCAAGAAGTCCTTATAATCCATCAAATTGTCATCATGAAATCCAAAAAGATCTTTTTGAAATTTGACAAATCTGTTCAGCCACGTTTCCTGGTCACTATTCCGAATTTTATCAGAAAGCTCTTCTCCAATAATTTTATCATAAATTATACCCGGCCTGCCATTTATGCTTACAATTTCATGTGGTTCCGGACTTTTAATTCCAAGACTCCAAATTTCTTTTGCATTGTTAAACTCATGATCAACATATTGTTGTGGATATCCATTATAAAATAATTTGCATATTCGTTGATTTCCATACTCATATATTTCGGCTGTATTGCCATTTGCAATGACTTCCATTTTCATTTTCCTCAATTTAACTCACTCTTATTTTTACTCCCAGATTCCTGCTCTTCGGTACACTTCCTCGATAAATTCTTTCTTTTCCTTCACAGCCACAAGCACATCATCCCCGGAGTTCGTGTGAATATAGATCCGATCCAGTGACATGGCGAGGGAAGATAGCGGATTGTGTGTTTCCTCCAGAAGTTCAATATTCCGGTATCGGATGCGTTTTTTTATGAAACCGAATACGATCAGCAGCTCCTGCTCTCCAAGGTAAATATAATTTCTGAAATATATCGGTACCATCAGAAGAT
>LBJMC04202__coassemble_2003_pt1 | contig 9209 bp, 8 predicted proteins | sample LBJMC04202__metabat2_high_PE_002 | metagenome-assembled genome bin LBJMC04202 | reverse complement strand
GACTGCGTAGAGCGTTATTATGACAAACTGATTCCGATGATTGTGCCGTATCAGTTCACAAAGGGCGGTCCGGTACTGATGCTTCAGATCGAGAACGAATATGGTTCTTATGGAAATGATAAAGAATATCTGAACGCATTGAAAACAATGATGGTAGAACGAGGCATTGAAATACCATTTGTGACTTCGGATGGCACAGATGATCATATGCTGGCTGACGGAGGCGTTGAAGATGTCTGGCAGACTGCAAATTTCGGTTCCAAAGGTTCGGAGAGATTTGACGAGTTGGAAAGTGTCATTGGAAATCAGCCGCTGATGTGTATGGAATTCTGGGATGGCTGGTTCGATCACTGGGGACAGGGAGAACATAAAGTTGTAGGTCTTGAGGATCATAGAAAATCCCTGGAGGATATGCTGAATCGGGGACATGTGAACTTCTACATGTTCCATGGTGGAACAAACTTTGGGTTTATGAATGGTTCTAATTATGATGGAAAGCTTCTTCCGGATGTGACATCCTACGATTACGATGCTCCATTAAGCGAGGATGGCCAGATTACAGAGAAGTATCTGGAATTCCAGAAAGTGATTTCCAAATTCCGTGAGATTCCGGAAGTGGAGTTTACAACTCCAATTACAAGAAAATCATATGGAACATTGCAGGTACAGGAAAAAGCAGGACTTTTTGATACGCTGGATACATTAAGTACCCCGGTCAGAGAGGCCATGCCGTTGTCCATGGAGGAACTTGGACAAAATTATGGCTATGTTCTCTACAGAAGTACAATTACCAGAGGAAAAGAGATTCGTTCCTGCGAAATCCGTGGCGGAGCAGACCGTGCAATTCTCTTTGCGGATGGAAAACAGGTAGATATCCGTAATGATTATGAGATGGACAGAACGACTGGATTTGAACTGGAAAATGAGCAGGGAAATCTTGATATTCTGATGGAAAATATGGGAAGAGTCAATTACGGACCGGAAATTGAATTACAGAAAAAAGGAATTACCCATGGGGTTCTGGTCAATGGAACGTTCCATATGGGATGGGATATGTATCCGCTTCCGCTTGAGGACATCTCAAAGGTGGATTTCGCAAGAGATTATGAAGAAGGGATGCCTGCATTCTACAAATTTACATTTGATGCCAGGGAGACGGGAGATACGTTCCTTGACGTGACCGGATTCGGAAAAGGATGCGTGTTTGTAAATGGTAAAAACATCGGAAGATTCTGGGAGGCCGGCCCGCAGAGACGTCTTTATATTCCGGGACCGCTGTTGAGAGAAGGAACCAATGAAATTATTCTGTTTGAGACGGACGGAAAAGCGGTTGAGACAATCTGTCTCATGGATACACCGGATCTGGGATAAATAAAAAATATAGCACAACACAAAAGATGTCCCTTGTACACGGAAAACCTGCATAGTATAATAAATAAAAAGGGTTTCGGCCCTTGAAAAAGGGCAGAGTCCAAAAGGAGAGGATTGCCATGCAGGAGTTAAACAAGCTGGACACATTGAGGGAGATTATCGACAGAGGACAGTATATTGTCGCATTATGCGGTTCCGGGATGATGGAAGAGTGCGGAATTTATCCGCTCAAGGAGCAGGAACGTGCTTACCGGATTGAGGAAAGGTACGGACGATCTCCGGAATACCTTTACACGGACGCCTTTTTTAATACACGGACAGAAATGTTTTACGATTTTTATAAACACGAGATTCTTGCAGATCTGGAGCCGTCGGCATCTACCTATGCTCTTGCGGCAATGGAGCGGGCAGGAAAGCTGAAATGTATTATTTCAAGCAATATCTATGAGTTAAGTGAACGGAGCGGATGTAAAAACGTGATCAATCTTCATGGAAGTATTTATCACAATCATTGCCAGAGATGCGGAAAAACATATTCTGTTGATTATATCAGACAGGCAAAGAAAGTTCCGTACTGTGAAGTGTGCGGAGGCGTGATCCGTCCGGATGTGTCGTTTTTTGGAGAGATGCTTGACAGCGAAAAGCTTTCCAGAACACTGGAAGAGATTGAAAAGAGTGATGTACTGCTTCTGCTGGGCACGTCGCTTAGTTCGGAAGTATTCCATAACTATATTAAATGCTTTGAGGGAAGCAAGATCGTTTTGATTCACAATGAAGAGACGCTGATGGATGAAAAAGCAGATCTGCTGATTTATGATGAACCGAAAAATATTCTTCCCAAACTTGGCTATTAAAGAATAAAGACTGCTGTGCGATTTCAACAGCAGTCTTTTTCCGTGCATTGACGCAAATGGAAAAATCCCTTATCATATCTGGTAGTATGATCGGATACAGAAAGAATGAAATCGAAGAAGACAGGAGCAGCAAAGAGATGAATATCATAAATATAGAACACATTACAAAACGATTTGGCGATAAGTTTCTTTTTGAAGATGCCTCTTTTGGGGTACAGGAAGGAGACAAAATAGGGATTGTCGGAATTAACGGTACCGGAAAATCCACCCTTCTGAAGATGATTGCCGGAGAGGAGGAGCCGGATGAAGGACAGATTATCCGGCAGAATGGGAAAAAGGCTGCCTATCTTCTGCAGAATCCGGTGTTTTGCGCGGATTCGGATATTGCCGGATATGCACTGGACGGAAATCCGGATACGGACTGGAAGGTGCAGAGCAATCTGACGAAGCTTGGAATTCTGGACTATACGGCAAAGATGGCAGACCTTTCCGGCGGACAGAGGCGAAAGGTGGCGCTGGCGAAAGTGCTGGCCGAAGATGTGGATATTCTGCTTCTGGACGAGCCGACCAACCATCTGGATGAGGGAATGATTATCTGGCTGGAAGACTACCTGAGAAATTACCGGGGTGTTGTACTGATGGTAACCCATGACCGTTATTTTCTGGACCGTGTGACGAACCGGATTCTGGAAGTGGATAATGGAAAAATCTATGGATATGAGGCCGGTTATTCCGGATTTCTGGAACTGAAAGCCCAAAGAGAAGAGATGGAACTTGCATCTGAGAGAAAGCGTAAAAGTGTGCTCCGTATGGAGCTGGAATGGGCAAAGCGGGGATGCCGTGCAAGAAGTACAAAGCAGAGAGCGAGACTGGAACGGCTGGAGGCACTGAAAAACGGAAAAGTGCCGGAGGCGGAAAAGAGTGTGGATGTTGCAAAGATCAGTACCAGGATGGGAAAGAAAACCATCGAACTTCACCATATTTCAAAAGGATATGGGGAGAGGAACCTGATCCGGGATCTGGACTACATTGTTCTGAGAGACCAGAGGCTTGGCATTATCGGACCGAACGGCTGCGGAAAGTCCACACTGCTGAAAATGATGGCGGGGCAGATTGCTCCGGATGAGGGAGAGATTGAAATCGGGGAGACGATCCGGATCGGTTATTTCGCCCAGGAAGTGCCGGATATGGATAACAGTGTCCGGGTGATCGATTATATCAAGGACTTCGGAGAATATGTCCAGACGGAAGAAGGAAAGATCAGCGCATCGGCAATGCTGGAGCGATTCCTTTTCACGCCGGAGATGCAGTACACGCCGGTGGAAAAACTGTCCGGAGGAGAAAAACGCCGCCTTTATCTTCTGAGTGTTCTGATGCAGGGAGCGAATGTCCTTCTGCTTGATGAACCGTCCAATGATCTGGATATTGCAACGGTGACTATTCTGGAAGATTATCTGAATTCTTTTGAGGGGATTGTCGTGGCCGTATCCCATGACCGCTATTTCCTCGATAATGTTGTGGACCGGATTTTCGAACTGGACGGAAACGGGGGTGTAACACAGTACGAAGGAGGATACACCGATTATCTGAATGCCAGAGGTGAACAGAGAAAAGAGACGGAAGAGGCGGAGAAATCAAGGAAAAACGAAGCGGGAGACTGGAAGAAGCCCCGTCAGGCAAAACTGAAATTTACTTACAAAGAGCAAAAAGAGTATGAGGGGATTGATGATGAAATATCATCTCTGGAAGCAAAGCTTGAAAAACTGGATCAGGATATGATGGCGAATGCCACCAATTCTATGAAACTGACAGAATTGACCCGGGAAAAAGATAAAACAGAAAAAGAACTGGAAGAAAAAATGGAACGGTGGGTCTATCTCAACGATCTGGCCGAGCGGATTGCAGAACAGAACGCACAGTAAGAAACAGAAAAGAAAAAAGATTTAATGCTTTACTTGACAAAAGGATGATTCATTGTTACAATAAAAAAACAGAACGCACTCTGTTTTTAGAAAAGAAAGTAGAGGTAGGTTGTATGAGAAAGCAGGTTTATTCTTTATTGGTGGATAATACACCGGGAGTGCTGAGCCGTATTGCAGGACTTTTCAGCAGAAGAGGGTTCAGTATTGACAGCATTACGGCAGGTGTGACAGCGGATCCGCGTTTTACAAGGATCACGGTTGTGGCAAGCGGGGATGAGAGGATTCTCTCTCAGATCGAAAAGCAGGTTCGGAAGCTGGAAGATGTACTGGAGATTAAGCTTCTCAATGATGAGGAAGCGGTTTACAGAGAGCTTATTCTTGTAAAGATCAAGGCAGATGCGACGCTTCGGCCGGGTATTATCGCGATCGCGGATGTGTTCCGTGCGAAGATCATCGATGTGGAGAAAGAATCTCTGATTATAGAGCTTACCGGAGCACAGTCTAAACTGGACGCGTTTTTGAATCTGCTTGACGGCTACGAGATTCTAGAACTTGCGCGGACCGGAATCACCGGACTTTCCAGAGGAAATAAAGATATTGCGGATGCAGAGGAGATTCTGAGAAAACGGGCCGAGGAAAACGGTCTGGACTAATCAGCAGCTGAAGGGATGATCCCTTTGACGATTATATCAGAAAATCAGGAGGTAGAGTAACAATGAACAAACCAAAAATCTATTATCAGGAAGACTGTAATTTAGCATTGCTGGAGGGAAAAAAGATTGCCATCATCGGATATGGAAGCCAGGGACATGCACATGCCCTGAACTTAAAAGAATCCGGATGTGATGTTGTAGTCGGACTTTACGAAGGAAGCAAGTCCAAAGCAAAGGCAGAGGCACAGGGACTCAAAGTCATGACAAACCAGGAGGCTGCAAAATGGGCTGATATTATCATGATCCTGATCAACGACGAGTTACAGGCCGACATGTACAAAAAAGACATCGAGCCAAATCTGACAGAAGGTAAGATGCTGATGTTCGCTCATGGATTCGCAATCCACTTTGGACAGATCAAACCACCGGCAGGCGTGGACGTAACCATGATCGCTCCAAAAGCACCGGGCCACACAGTAAGAAGTACATATGTAGACGGACAGGGCGTTCCGGCTCTCGTATGTGTAGAGCAGGATGCATCCGGAAGAGCACTGGATCTGGCGCTTGCTTATGGTGCAGCAATCGGATGTGCAAGAGCAGGTCTTCTGACAAGTACATTCCAGATCGAGACAGAGACAGACCTCTTCGGTGAACAGGCAGTTCTCTGCGGCGGTGTATCTGCACTGATGCAGGCTGGATTTGAAACTCTTGTTGAAGCGGGATATCCGGCAGAAAATGCATACTTTGAATGTATCCATGAGATGAAACTGATCGTTGACCTGATCTATCAGAGCGGTTTCGCAGGAATGAGATACTCTATCTCCAACACAGCAGAATACGGTGATTACATCACAGGACCAAAGATCATCACAGAAGATACAAAGAAAGCAATGAAGAAGATCCTCTCAGACATCCAGGACGGAACATTCGCAAAAGACTGGCTGTTAGAAAACAAGATCGGTGCACCGCACTTCCACGCTATGAGAGCAAAAGGCGCTCAGCATGAATCAGAAGTAGTTGGAGCAGAATTAAGAAAACTCTACAGCTGGGCTGAAGACGACAAACTGATCAATAACTAATTATTGATGTACCAATAATGCTATATGGAGAGTCGATATTGGGACACATGTTTCCCGGTATCGGCTTTCTTTTTGTCTTTTCTGAAATGATATATGATACAATGAAAGAAAAGTGCGAGGGGAAAGTGTATGAAAAGAAATGTCAGGATCGGAATTGCCGGTGTGGTTTTGATTGTACTGATGATGGCTGCCGGAGTTTTGATTGAGAGGAAGATGAAGCTGGAAAATCCGGTTTTTCTGACCGGAGAGACGATGCCGGAAAAAACAGTCCTGCTTGTCCGGGATGAGACGCCGGGAAGCAGCACGATTGTCTATTCCTTTGCCTGCATTACGAACCGGGATGACAACAGTCTGATGCCGTATACCGTACATCTGGAAGGGGAAGGCATACTGGCAAGAGGGGTAGTGGAGGTTGTTTCACAGAAGGAGTTCGGACCATATCTGTATTCTTTCTGTCAGATTCAGCTCAACTCCCATGATGAGATCCAGGGAGGAACACAGATCGAGAAGGGAAAGCTCTGGCTTCAGATGGATCAGGAGGCGAGACCGTTTGCAGTGGATGGATTCAAATATGCGTACTATGACGAGGCCGGGGATATTGTAAGAAAGGATGTCTGGGAGCCGGAAGGAATCTGGGATATCTGGCAGTATCTGAAGGAAGAGGGAGTGAAATAGATGAAAAAGTGGAAGTATGAGATCATGGCAGGGACTCTTCTGCTTCTGGTCAGTATCCGGATTTATGAAATCGAAATTGGAACTCTGGTGGGACTTGTGTGCCTTATACGGGGATTGGAAGAGCTCTACCGGCAGACGGGAGATCAGAGGTTCCGGTATGCCTGGATTGCAGGATTTGGAACGGCAATGGTCCGGTTTACAGGCACCTATGAAATAGGGCCCTGGAGATGGGCGGGGCTCCTGGCGCAGCTGTTTTATCTCGTTATGGCAACATTGGCAGTCTGCGCCGCTGCCAGGGATGATCCGGAGCAGGAGCAGAAATCAAAACGCTTTGCTGTATGGCAGCTGTTGTTCCTGATTTATACAGCAGTCTGTGGATTCAGAAACTTTGCGGGAGATCAGGCTTCGTATGCCTGGATGTTAAGTCTTGTGTTACTGGCAGGAGGCGTGCTGCTGGCAGTGACGCTTGGCATCCTGATCCGAGACTGCAACGTGATCAGAAATGTTCCGGCAGAATAAAAAACAGAGATACCTTTGAGTAAAGAGAAACTATGAACAAATAAAAAAGACATCCTCTGACGGTTTCAGGATGTCTTTTGCTTTTTGTTTCTATAAATTAAGCGATAGAGTTTACAGCTTTTGTAAGGCGGGAAACTTTTCTTGCGCAAGTGTTTTTGTGGTAAACACCTTTGCTTCCAGCCTTGTTGATCTCAGAGATTGCTACGCTGAGTGCTTCTTTTGCAGCAGCAGCGTCTTTGTTAGCAACAGCTGTCTCAACTTTCTTCACGCAAGTTTTCACTTTAGATTTGATCGCCTTATTTCTTGCAGTTCTTGTCTCAGCAACTAAAATTCTTTTCTTTGCGGATTTAATGTTAGCCATGACCTACACCTCCAACTCTGGTAAATTCATTTCTTGTTCATCGTCAGAGCCGGACACGGAACGATCTGACGAAGCATACTCATTTATTTTATGTCAATAAATAATTTCTGTCAATACATATTTCGGCTTTTTTTTGAGAAACTAGTGTTTAAATGAAAAAAAGCGAGGTTTTATCATGGTTGAGAAGTACAGTATCCGGACCGATCTGGCTTTGGAGGAGAAAGAGCGATTTGAAGAAGAAAATGTGGAAGTTCAGGGCGTCGTTCTGGAAGAGGAGTATGACGAGGAACGGGAAATCAGGACTACGACGGTAAAGATCAAGACAGAGAACGGAGCAAAAACGATGGGAAAGCCTGTTGGAACATATATTACAATGGAGGCACCGAATCTTGCCGTACCGGATGAGGGGTATCACAGGGAAGTTTCTGTAAAGATCGCAGAGTGTGTGGAGAAACTTCTGAAGGGAAAATGGAAAAAAAGAAGCAAGGATGAGGACATTTCGATCCTGATGGTGGGACTGGGGAACCGGGAGGTGACGCCGGACGCTCTGGGACCGTATGTGGCGGATAATCTGAATATTACAAGGCATATTGTACGCGAATATGGAAAGTACGCGATGGGCGAGGATGAAGTGACCCTGGTAAGCGCTCTTGTCCCGGGGGTAATGGCACAGACCGGCATGGAAACCGCAGAGATCGTCCGTGGTGTTGTGACAGAGACGAAGCCGGATGTAATCCTTGTGGTGGATGCGCTGGCGGCCAGAAATTCCAAACGGTTAAACCGGACGATCCAGATTGCGGATACAGGGATTAATCCGGGATCCGGTGTCGGCAACCACCGTAATGCCATTACAGAAGAAAGTATCGGAACTCCGGTGATCGCCATCGGCGTGCCGACAGTGGTTGACGCGGCCACTATTGTAAATGATGCGATGGAAAACCTGATGAAAGAGATGGAACATTCCGAGGTGCTCAAGGGAGTGGGAGTGGTACTGCAGGGGTATCATGCAGCCGAAAAATATGAGCTTGTCAGACAGCTGATCTCTCCTCATCTCAACGGTATGTTTGTCACACCAAAGGATATTGATGATACGGTAAAGAGGATCAGTTTTACTATATCGGAGGGCCTGAATCTGTTATTCTCCAGGAATAAGGAGCGTGGCGAAATGACAGGACAGGCACATAATCACGAAGAAAAAGGCATATAGTGTTAAGACATGAAAATCCTGATATGGTAAGAAAGTAGAGTGAGGCATTTGAGTGGAAACATACACCTTAGGCATCTCCTGATCGGAGGTGTGGTGAGTGTGCTTGGCGGATATATTATTCTGGGAGGTTATGAAAGTTCGGCAGAGTTTATCCGGGCAGAAATCGGGAGAACCATTCAAAAAGGGGCGGAGGCAATGTATTTCCCCGCCCTTGTCCGGATGAATGACCAGCCGGAAGGGACAGTCGGTGAATGGGTGGCCAGGCAGGCGATGAAAATGACGCCCCTTGGAAATTATGTGAAAGCAAATGAAGTCAGCGAGACGGAAATCGAGGACTCGGAAACGTATGAGATGCTTTTGAAAAAGGAGGCGGAAGATGAGAACGTGGTAGATGAAAATGGAAAGCTGATCGAACAGAATCAGGATACTACGACGGAAAAACCCCATGAAACGAAAATTCAGGGAACCATTGACCGGGAAAAGCTGAAGGACTATGAGTATCTGACCAGTCATTTTTATACGATTGACAGTACGACGATGACCAGCCCGGAAGAGTTGAATGCGGAAA
>LBJMC04202__coassemble_1952_pt1 | contig 9364 bp, 7 predicted proteins | sample LBJMC04202__metabat2_high_PE_002 | metagenome-assembled genome bin LBJMC04202 | reverse complement strand
CTGTTTTTACTTATATCACATTTTGGACTGTCATGTCAAGTATATTGTATTCCATAGAAAAAGAAAATCGTTGCCAAATAGTTAAAGTTTGGCATATGTCGAATAAGAGGTAAGCTTGTAAAATTTCGGGAAGCGGAACCGGGACATAAGGCAGCCTGTCATTGTATAGAAAAATAGAAAATGGAGAAACAACAAAATTCGGGCCAGCAGATTATTTTCTGTGTGCCCGAATTTGCGTTACCTGACAGATTGAATCAGTTATTTATTCCAGCAAATCTAATAATTCATATAAAGTCGCAATACTTTCTCAGGATGAAAGAACCTGCCATCTATGATATGATGTAAAAAAACAAACATTTCAGAACAGGGGAAGGAGTGCAGGAAATTGGAGAATGAAAAAGTATATCAGATGAAGTTTGCGAAGATTTATGAGCTTTTGGTTAATAAAGCAGTGAGGAAGGATCGGACAAAGGAAGAAGTGGATGAGATTATCCGGTGGCTTACCGGATATAAGCAGGAAGAACTGGATCAGATGTCGGTATCTGAGATCGGATACGGCGAGTTTTTCCAGAATGCACCGGAGTTAAATGAAAACCGGAAGAAGATCAAAGGTGTGGTCTGCGGAGTACGCGTAGAGGAGATCGAGGAGCCGTTAATGCAGGAGATCCGCTATCTGGACAAGCTGGTTGATGAACTTGCCAAAGGAAAACAGATGGAGAAAATCCTTCGGGCTTAATTCCAATGGATAAGAATCAGAAAGAGGGGGAAAAGATGAAGAAAGAAAACACACCGGAACTGATCACAGAACGTCTTATTTTAAGGAAGTTTACCGAGGAAGACAGGGAAGCGTTGTATGAGATACTGAAAGACGAGGAGGTCAATCGGTTTCTTCCGTGGTTTCCGGCGGCATCCTTGACGGCGGCGGAAACATTTCTGAAGGAACATTATCTGGACAGTTATAAAAAGGAAAGCGGATACCAGTATGCCATCTGTCTGAAAGGGGAGAACCGTCCGGTCGGATACATTGGTGTATCCATGGAGGAAAGCCATGACCTTGGATACGGTCTGAGAAAGGAATACTGGAATCAGGGAATTGTCACTGAGGCCGGCAGAGCAGTCATCGAGCGGGTGAGAAAAGACGGGATTCCTTACTTGACTGCGACTCATGATGTGAAGAATCCGGCAAGCGGAGCAGTGATGGAAAAACTCGGTATGAGTTATCAGTATTCTTATGAGGAACTCTGGCAGCCGAAGAATTTCCTTGTGACTTTCCGGCTGTATCAGCTGAACCTGGATGGAGAGACGGAGCGGGTGTATAGGAAGTACTGGGAACAGTCAGAAGTACATTTTGTCGAAGATAGAGAAGAAGAAACGAGACAGTGAAAAAATTCTCCTGTCTTGTCAGATTCTGCGAAAAGTTCTCCGGATGTTCACAGAAAATACCGGAAAAAACATGGAAGACCCTGAGGAAGTATGTTATAATTTTTGATGCTGGACAGGCAGAGAATCGGTATTAAGGGGACACTATGGAGTTTAAGGATTTGAATAAAGATATTGTCGTATTCCGCTATCATGTCAGCCCGAATTTTGGCATGGAGGGCGATGACGGCGGCTTTTCTCTGGAATTACGGGGGAATGGCAACTTGAAATTTGCAGCTTACCGGCTTTTTGATGAAATAAAGACGATGAAAATTTTCAAATTAAACCGGGAAGAGACAAAAGAGATTTTCGATATATTAAAAGAGACGGAAAAGATCTGGGAGAAGATTCCGGCAAGTCTCGATAACCATCTGAATGACGGACCGGGAAATATCAATGAGTTTATCTTTCTGGATGAAAAGAAAATTCAGGCGCGCAATATCCGGAAGACATGGCTTCCGGGGGAGGCGATCCGGGGAGGAAAATACTATAAGCGGTTCAAAAACGTAATGAAATATGAAAATCAGATTCTTCAGATTTTTGAAGGAATTTCAAAAGTACTGAAGAAGAAGGACATTCATCTTTCACTGGATCAGTGCCGGATTCATGACAGGTGTAAGGTGAAGATCACCTGGATTGATAAGACGAAACAGCATAGTCATACATAGAGTCAGCAGACGCTTCTTAAAGGAGGCGTCTTTTCATTTTATATACAACAGTAGTTTATCACAAACACGAAAAAGAAGACAGGACAGTATAGAAAAAATCCGGATGTTTCCATACATCCGGATTAATTAGTTGTTTAATTAAATTTTTGTGAAAATTTATGACTAAAAAGTGAAATAACAAGATATATATTGACATACATTAGGCAAAATACTAAACTATCGGTTAGACATCTAACTAATCAAAGGAGGAAAAACAATGGAAGAAAGATCGGTAAGGGAAATACCGGTTCCTCTTCTGCTCAATCAGATCCTGCATGCACAGACCTACCGGATCATGCAGTGTATGAAAGATGTAGATCTGAAGCCGGGGCAGGCAGGATGTCTGTTTATCCTTTCCAAGGAAGGGAAACTGCCCCAGAAGGATATTGCTAAAAAGCTTGGAGTGAAGCCTCCGTCCATCACGGCGCTTCTGAAAAAGCTGGAGGCAAGAGGACTGATTATACGCAGCCAGGATGATCAGGACCAGAGGGTTTCGTGGATCACATTGAGTGAGGAAGGCAAACATTATATTAATAAAATCAAAGACATGATGAAAGAAATGGATGAGGCAATGTTTCAGGATGTTCTGCCGGAAGAGAAACTGCTTTTTCGAAGAATCCTGCTTCAGATCAGAGAAAATCTGATGACAAAAGAAGAGATTGAAAGCTGCAGCATCGATTTCAAAAAGAAATGCATGGCTGATTTGGATGATAAAAAATAAGGCAGAAAGAAGGAAACGATTATGGGAAAATTATTCAAATATCTGAAACAGCATGCTATGGTAATTCTGGCGATTATTGTAGTGCTGTTTGTCCAGGCATTCTGCGATCTGTCACTGCCGACATATACATCAGATATTGTCAATGTAGGAATTCAGCAGGGCGGAATCGATACGACGGTTCCGGAACAGATCGGAAAGACCGACCTTGAAAATCTGCTTCTGCTTGTCCCGCAGGAAGATGCCGGGACGGTGCAGGATGCGTACAGGGAAGGAACAAAGGAAGATCTGGATACAGGAGAGGAATTTGTTGTTCTGAAAGACGCGGTCCGCAATGACGAAGAGCAGATGAACGAACTCTTCGATATTCTTGGGAAGCCGATGTTTCTGGCAGAAGGGCTTTCTTCAGACAGTGAAGAACTGGATGCGATGAAAGAGCAGATGCTTTCGCAGATGCCGGCAGGATCAGTTCAGGGGGACGTATCCATGTTTGACATTCTCCGGGTGCTTCCACAGGAACAGAGGGAATCCATGGTCCGGGAGATGGAACAGCAGGTGTCCGATATGCCGGATACGATGCTGGAACAGACAGCAACGGTTTATATTGAAAACATATACCGCAGTCTTGGGGTGGATATGGATGCCATGCAGACAAATTACATCCTGATTACCGGAGCCAAGATGCTGGGACTTGCATTTCTGGGTCTGCTCGCAAGTGTGACGGTCGGACTTCTGGCCTCCAGGACGGCAGCAGCTGTCGGACGGGATCTCAGAAGAAATGTATTTACCAAGGTTGTCGGATTTTCAAGCAGTGAATTTGACCACTTTTCCACTGCGTCTCTGATTACAAGAAGCACCAATGATATTCAGCAGATTCAGATGGTGATTGTCATGATGCTTCGCATGGTGCTCTATGCGCCGATTATCGCAGTCGGCGGTATTTACAAGGTAATTAATACCAATGTATCCATGACCTGGATCATCGCTCTTGGAGTAGTATTGATACTTGGAGTTGTGCTGCTTCTATTTCTCTGTGTGATGCCAAAATTCCGGATCCTTCAGAAAATGGTGGACCGTGTCAATCTGGTGACAAGAGAAATTCTGACAGGACTTTCTGTAATTCGTGCGTTCCATACAGAAAAACATGAGGAAGAACGCTTTGACAAGGCCAATACGGATCTGACAAAAACGAACCTGTTTGTCAACCGTGCCATGACCTTGATGATGCCGGCGATGATGCTGATCATGAACGGAATCAGCATTTTGATTATGTGGGTAGGAGCACACGGCGTGGACAACGGACAAATGCAGGTTGGAGATATGATGGCATTTATCCAGTACACGATGCAGATTATTATGGCCTTCCTGATGATCTGTATGATTTCAATTATGCTTCCAAGAGCAGCGGTTGCGGCAGGACGTGTCGATGAAATCCTGACAAGCGAGACAGCAATCAAAGATAAGGAAGAACCGGAACATCTTCCGGAAGCAGGAAAAGGGCTTGTGGAATTTGAACATGTATCTTTCCGTTATCCGGGAGCCGGAAAAGATGTACTTCATGATATTCATTTTACCGCAAAACCGGGTGAAACAACCGCAATCATTGGAAGTACAGGAAGCGGTAAGTCGACCCTGGTCAATCTGATTCCACGTTTCTACGATGTGACAGAAGGCGCGATCCGGATAGACGGCAAGGATATCCGGAATGTGACACAGCATGAACTCCGGGAGAAACTCGGATATGTGCCGCAGAAAGGAATGTTGTTTTCAGGAACGATCGCGTCCAATATTGCATACAGTGATGAGAATATGCCGATGGAACGCATAGAAGAAGCAGCTGAGATTGCGCAGGCGAAAGATTTTATCGAAGAGAAACCGGACGATTATGACAGCCCGATTTCCCAGGGAGGCGGCAATGTCTCCGGAGGACAGAAACAGCGTCTTTCTATTGCGAGAGCTGTAGCCAAACATCCGGATATCTTTATCTTTGACGACAGCTTTTCAGCTCTGGACTATAAAACAGATACGGTTCTGCGTCAGGCATTAAAAGAAAAGACGAAGGACAGCACCGTGATTATCGTGGCTCAGAGAATCAGTACCATTCTTCACGCGGAACAGATTATTGTTCTGGATGAAGGAGAGATCGCCGGCATTGGAACCCATGAGGAGCTTCTGAAAAACTGTGAAGCTTACTATCAGATTGCTTCGTCCCAGCTTTCCAGGGAGGAACTGGAACAGGCGGTAAAAGGAAACGGAAAGGGGGAGGCAGCATATGAGTAATCAAAGAAGAGGTCCGATGGGCGGACATGGACATATGGGAGCCGGTGAAAAGGCAAAAGACTTTAAAGGGACATTGAAAAGAGTGCTGAAATACATTGGCCCGTATAAGATCCCGATTCTATTCGTCATGCTGTTTGCCATCGGAAGTACCATATTTAATATTATCGGTCCGAAAGTACTTGGAAAAGCGACGACGGAGATCTTCACCGGACTGGTCAGCAAGGTAACAGGAGGAGAGGGAATAGATTTTGGTAAAATCGGAAGAATTCTGCTTACCCTTCTCTGCCTGTATGTAATCAGTGCGCTTTTCTCCTTTATTCAGGGATATATCATGACGGGAGTTACACAGAAACTGACATATCGAATGAGAAAAGAAATCTCCGAAAAGATCAATCGTCTCCCGATGAATTATTTTGATACTAAGACACACGGAGAGGTGCTCTCCCGTGTCACAAACGATGTAGATACATTCAGTCAGAGCCTGAACCAGACGGCAACGCAGATGATTACATCCGTGACAACACTGATCGGAGTGCTTATCATGATGCTCAGTATCAGTCCGCTGATGACGGTGGTGGCACTTTTGATCCTGCCGATTTCTCTGATTCTTATATCATTTATTGTGAAGCATTCACAGAAATACTTCAAAAACCAGCAGGAATATCTGGGCCATGTTAATGGACAGGTGGAAGAGATTTACGGCGGACACAGTATTGTGAAAGCATTTAATAAGGAAGAGGATGTCCTGAAAGAATTCAACGAGATGAATGATGTGCTGTATCAGACCGCATGGAAATCTCAGTTCTTTTCCGGCATGATGATGCCGATCATGCAGTTTGTCGGCAATCTGGGATATGTCGGCGTTACTATTCTTGGAGGATATCTGGCAATTAAACAGACGATTGAAGTCGGTGACATCCAGTCTTTCATCCAGTATGTAAGAAACTTTACTCAGCCGATTCAGCAGGTGGCACAGGTGGCAAACATGCTGCAGTCCATGGCGGCTGCCTCCGAGCGAGTATTTGAATTTCTGGAGGAAAAAGAAGAGGATCAGTTTGCCAAAGATCCGGTATCGACAGAGGGGCTTCAGGGCAATGTGGAGTTTGACCATGTAAAATTCGGATATAATCCGAACAATATCATCATCAAAGATTTCTCCACACAAGTAAAAGAAGGACAAAAGATCGCGATAGTCGGTCCGACCGGAGCCGGAAAGACAACGCTGATTAAACTTCTGATGCGCTTTTACGATGTCAATGAGGGAGCGATTCTTGTTGACGGGCACAATGTCAAAGACTTCAACCGTGGAGAACTGCGGCAGATGTTCGGCATGGTGCTTCAGGACACATGGCTTTTCAACGGTTCTATTCGCGATAATATCCGTTACGGAAAACTGGATGCGACTGATGAGGAAATTGTGGAAGCTGCAAAGGCGGCACATGCACATCACTTCATCCAGACTCTTCCGGACGGCTATGACATGGAGCTGAATGAGGAGGCAAGCAATGTTTCACAGGGTCAGAAGCAGCTCCTGACGATTGCAAGAGCCATTCTGGCAGATCCGAAGATTCTTATTCTTGACGAAGCGACAAGTTCTGTTGATACAAGGACAGAAATTCAGATCCAGAAAGCGATGGATAATCTGATGAAAGGAAGAACAAGTTTTATCATTGCCCACCGGCTTTCCACGATCCGTGATGCGGACCGGATTCTCGTTCTGAAGGACGGAGATATTGTTGAACAGGGAAAACACGAGGAACTCCTTGCGAAAGGCGGATTCTACGCAGAACTTTACAATTCTCAGTTTGAGGACGGAAGCGGAGCAATGGCTTCCTGAAAAAGTAAAAAGCAGATACAGAAAAACCCGGACCAGATGTCCGGGTTTTGTATATTTCTGAAACTAATAGATCGGATCGTGTTCATATTTTGGCTCGCATGTCAGTTGAATGCCAAGCTTTTTGAAAAGCTTAATATCTACAGAAGAAAGCATGACAGAGGTGTGTACCTGACATCCTTTCAGTTTCGGGAGCTGCTCCATCGCATGCTGTGCAGCCGGATTGGCAGCAGACGAAATGGAAAGGGCGATCAGAATCTCGTCAATGTGAAGACGAGGGTTCTTGCTTCCAAGATACTGTGTTTTCACTTTCTGAATCGGTTCAATGGCAGTCGGAGAGATCACATGGAGGTCGTGATCAATACCGGCAAGCTCCTTGAGGGCATTCAGGATCAGTGCCGCGGAAGGTCCGAGCAGGTTGGAAGTCTTTCCTGTCATGATCTTTCCGTCCGGAAGCTCGATAGCAGCAGCGGCAGCTCCGGTGCTCTCGGCACGGGAAAGTGCTGCGTCAACAACACGGCGATCATGGATGGTGACATGTGCCTGTTTCATCAGAAGCTCCAGTTTGAAGACCTCGGAGTCCGGGATATCTCCCTGCAGAAGATCACATTTTGCCTGATAGTATCGGCGGATGATTTCCTGGCGGGATGCTTCCTGGCAGACTTCGTCATCACAGATACAGTTTCCGGCCATATTGACACCCATGTCGGTCGGTGACTTGTACGGGCTCTCTCCAAAGATCTGCTCGAACATGGCATTCAGAACCGGGAAGATCTCCACGTCACGGTTATAGTTGACAGTAGTCTTTCCGTATGCTTCCAGATGGAACGGGTCAATCATATTGACATCATTTAAGTCAGCTGTAGCTGCTTCATACGCGAGGTTCACCGGATGTTTCAGCGGAATGTTCCAGATCGGGAATGTCTCGAATTTTGCGTAGCCGGCCCGGATTCCGCGTTTGTTCTCATGATAGAGCTGGGAAAGGCAGGTCGCCATTTTTCCGCTTCCAGGTCCAGGGGCAGTGATGACTACCAGCGGTCTGGATGTCTCAATATAATCATTTCTTCCATATCCCTCATCGCTCACGATCAGAGGAATATTGGACGGATATCCTTCAATAATATAATGAGTGTAGACACGGATTCCCATGTTTTCAAGACGGTGGCGGAAGAGATCCGCGCTCTTCTGGCCGCTGTACTGCGTGATGACAACGCTGCCGACATAGAGACCGTTTTCTTCAAAGGCGCTTTTCAGGCGGAGTACATCATCATCGTAGGTGATACCAAGATCTCCGCGGACCTTGTTTTTTTCAATGTCACCGGCACTGATGACGATGACGATCTCAGCCGTATCGGAAAGCTGTTTTAAGAGTCTTAACTTGCTGTCCGGCTGAAATCCCGGAAGAACACGGGAAGCATGGAAATCATCAAAGAGTTTTCCACCAAACTCCAGATACAGCTTGTTGTCAAAATGACTGATCCGTTCACGGATATGCTCAGACTGCATATGGAGATATTTGTCATTATCAAATCCTATTTTCATACACAAACCATTCCTTCGCAAAAATTTATTTCTTGTCCTATATTTTGAAAATACTACCTGAATAGTATACTACAATTTACGGGAATTTTACAATATTTAATATGTAGAAAAGGAAGCTGGATCCTCACTAAAATTTCACAATGTTTTTATTGATTTGTATGAAGATCAAACTTATAATAAAATAGATAGCATGTAGGAGGAAAAGAATGGACAATCAAAATAATAAAAAGAACGATAACAATAATCGGCAGAATTATGGGATTATTATTATAACCACAATAATTGCTGCTGTTTTTGTCATGTTTCTCTATCAGCTCATGCAGGACACGCCATCTCAGGAGATTTCCTATACGAAATTTATGGATATGGTGGAACAGGGCGAAGTCAGGGAAGTCACTATTGACTCGGAAAAGATTACGATCATACCGAAAACGGAAGCGGAAAAGCAGCAGGATTCCCAGTCGGGAAGCAGTGACGGACAGGATACACTCACTCAGGGCAGTAACTGGTTTACACAGTTTAATACCGGATCTCAGGTAGAGTATTATACCGGGATTGTAGATGATCCGGAAATGTACAATAAGCTGGAGGAAGCGGGAGTTGAGGTCAGCAGGACGATTCCGGATTCGACATCCATGATGATTTTAAATCTTGTATTCAGTGTCATTCTTCCGTTTGCGCTAGTATTTATTCTGCTCAGTTTCCTGATGCGGCGAGTATCCAAAAGCAGCGGGGGCATGATGGGGATTGGAAAGAGCAATGCCAAGATGTATGTGGAAAAGACCACGGGCGTAACATTTCGTGATGTGGCCGGTCAGGATGAGGCGAAAGAGTCTCTGCAGGAAGTGGTAGATTTCCTTCACA
>LBJMC04202__coassemble_1769_pt1 | contig 10068 bp, 12 predicted proteins | sample LBJMC04202__metabat2_high_PE_002 | metagenome-assembled genome bin LBJMC04202 | reverse complement strand
CAGGAGAAACCGGAAATGCGGATACCGGAAGCACCGGGGGCGGTTCAAATCTGTCAGGTTCCTCGCTTTCGGGCGGCTCCGGTTTGACATCCTCCGAAAATGCGGACACAGAATCCGGAGAAAAAAGTACGGAGACACCGTCACTGTCCAGTTCCATAGATGAAGCGGCTCAGCCGTCCACGTCTACGGATACGGAACTTGACGAGGCACAGGGATTAAGTCTTTCCACAGCAACGGATGCATCCGAAGAGGCGGAAAAGACGGCGGGTTCCGGTGTAGGAGGCCCTTTTGCCGTCGGAGCGGCAGTCACAGTTTCCGGTCTGATTCTGATGGGTACAGCGGCAGTGATTATCTTTTTCTTCCGAAAGAACTGGAAACGCTGGGGTGGAGGTTATGATGACGATGAAGTATAGCCAGATCAAAGGAAAAAGCAGAATTTCCGTACTTGCAGCCGTTGCGGTTCTTTCCTGTAGCCTATTTACAGGATGTGTGGATCAAAGCGCTGGAAACACGGATAAAACTACTGAGGGCAACAGTGCTTCCACGCAGAGCGGGAGTGTCAGTACCATGCTTGAAATCACAGATCCGGAAGAAAAGGCCGCTGTAGAAGCAGCAAAAGCCAAAGTAAAGGGAATGGGGGAAGAACCGAAGATTATTGCCACATCTCCTTCTACGGCAGAGATCTGTGACCGGCTGGAGCTCGACCTGACCGGCGTATGTTCAAGTTCTGTTTCGGAACTTCCGAAGCGGTATGACGAAGTGAAAGAAGTTGGAACCGCTATGGCTCCTGATATGGAGATTGTGGCTTCCTTAGACCCGGACTGGATTTTGAGTCCTGCCACCCTTCAGTCGGATCTGCAGCCGAAATACGAAGCCATCAATACGGACTGGGCATTTTTAAATCTCAGAAGTGTTCAGGGGATGTACCGCTCTATTCAGGAACTGGGCGAAATTTTTGGAAGAGAAGAGCAGGCACAGACCATGGTGGACGAGTTTACGGCGTTTTATGAGGATTACAAAAATAAGAACGAAGGAAAGGATGCTCCGAAAGTTCTGATCCTGATGGGTCTTCCGGGAAGCTATATCATTGCCACGGAAAATTCCTATGTGGGAAGTCTGGTGGAACTGGCAGGGGGTGAGAACGTCTACGCCGGGACGGACCAGGAATTCCTTACGGTGAATACCGAGGATATGAAGACGAAAGAGCCGGATGTGATTCTGCGTGCGGCACATGCGCTCCCGGATCAGATCGTGGAGATGTTCAACGAAGAATTTGCCACTGATGATATCTGGCAGCATTTTGACGCTGTGAAGAACGGACGGGTATACGATCTGACCTATGAATATTTTGGTATGAGCGCGAACTTCAATTATCCGGAAGCACTGGAGGAACTCCAGCCGATGCTTTATCCGGAGAATGAAGAGGATGAGAAACAGGAAAAGTAAGGAGGATGAGCTATGAGTGAAGACAGAGAAGAATCCGGCAGGCAGGACCAAAGCCGGAAAAAACGAAAAACAGCCCGGGCGGCAGCCTCCTTTATCGTCACAGGAGTCCTGCTCGTGCTGCTGATCGTTGTGTCCGTCAATATCGGAAGCCTGAAGGTTTCTCCTTCAGAGTTGTTCAGGGGACTGTTCATCAAAAGGATCGATGATGTGGCGGCTATTTTTGACCTGCGTTTCCCGAGGATCGTGATCTCCCTGTTTGCAGGGGCGGCAGTAGCGGTCTCGGGCGTCCTTTTCCAGGCAGTGCTGAAAAATCCGCTGGCAGACCCTGGAATTATCGGGATTTCCGGAGGAGCCGGTTTTGTCGCGGTACTGATCACGGCCTTCTTGCCGGCCCTTTATTTCTTCACCCCGCTTTTCGCGTTCGCAGGCGGGGTACTGGCCTTTTTTCTGGTATACAGTCTGTCGTGGAAAGGAGGATTAAGCCCGCTTCGCATCATCCTGACCGGTGTTGCGGTAAGCGCCATGTTCACCGGTCTTTCAGATGCCCTGAATGCAATGAGCGGAGGAACTTCCTCCGGTGTGGCATCCATTGTGGAAGGGAATATCACTCAGAAAACATGGGAAGATGTACAGACCCTTCTCCCCTATGTAATTACAGGGCTTGTCCTTTCACTTTTGTTTACAAAGATGTGCAACCTGATGTCTCTGGAAGACAAGACAGCCAGAAGTCTTGGTGTCAACGTAAATCTGATTCGGATTCTGGTTTCTCTGGTTGCGGTGCTTCTGGCTAGTATCTCTACAGCGGTCGTGGGAGCTGTCAGCTTCCTGGGGCTTATCGTACCTCATATCGGGCGGCTGCTTGTCGGGAGCGACCACCGGGCACTGGTACCATTTTCCATGCTGGCAGGTGCATTTACCTTTCTGCTTGCGGATACCATCGGCCGGACCGTGGCAGCACCTTACGAAGTGTCGGCGTCCATTATAATGAGCGTGATCGGCGGTCCGTTCTTTATCATTTTGTTAAGGAGGTCAAAGAAATATGCAGCCTGATACAAAACAGAGGAAACCGGCCATGGAAGTGCGTGATCTGTTTTTTTCCTACGGGAAAAACAAAGTCTTAAAGGGCACGTCTTTTACCATAGAAGAAGGGAAGATCACAACCATCATGGGAGCGAACGGGTGCGGAAAATCAACCCTGTTCAATCTGATGACCAAGAATCTTTATCCGCGTAAAGGGAATATTTTCCTTTACGGGAAGAATATCCAGAATCTGGGTCTGAAAGATTTCGCAAAGAGGGTGTCCATTGTCCATCAGTATAATTCCTCCGCGGATGACATTACTGTGGAGAGGCTTGTATCCTTTGGAAGAACTCCTCACAGAAAGATGATGCAGGGACGAAGAGACGAGGATGAAAAAATGATCCGATGGGCCATGGAGGTTACCAATATCTTAAAATACCGGGACAGGGAAGTAAGCCGTCTCTCCGGCGGACAGCGTCAGAGGGTGTGGATCGCCATGGCGCTTGCGCAGAATACGAAGATCCTTTTTCTGGATGAACCGACCACCTATCTGGATATCCGTTATCAGATCGAGATCCTGAAACTGGTGAAGAAACTCAATCAGGAGTATGGGATCACTATTATCATGGTGCTCCATGATATGAATCAGGCGATCCACTTTTCAGACCGCATCATCGGCCTGAAAGAGGGGGAGGTTGCAGTTCAGGGAGCTCCGGATGAAGTGATTACAGAAGAATGCATCCGGGATTTGTACGGGATCTCTCTGGGAGTGACAACCATTGAAGGGAAAAAATTTGTCCTGACCGTGTGACAGCTCACATCCGGTCCGGCTTAACGGGAGTGAAATAATAATGAAGAATAAGAATCCGTTCAGGATTTTCTGGATCATACTGGGTTTTCTCTGCCTGGGACTTGGCACGGCAGGAATCGTCCTGCCGGTTCTTCCGACCGTGCCTTTTTTCATGGCTACAGTATTCTGCTTTGCGAAAAGCTCAAAGCGTCTTCACGACTGGTTTGTCGGAACGAAACTTTATAAAAAACATCTGGACAGTTTTGTAAAACAGTGTGCCATGACTATGAGGACAAAGATTCGGATTGTTGGGACCGTGACCGTGGTCATGGCGGCGGGATTTCTGATGATGAGCAATGTTCCGGCCGGTCGGATCTGTCTGGCGGTTGTGTGGGTATGCCACCTGTTGTATTTCTTCCTGAGAGTGAAGACCATTAAGCCGTAAACATAGTTTTTGGTTATATATTCCTATGAAAGATTACTCCGTGATCGGAACACTGGTACCAAAGGAGGCCGAAGGAAGCTGTGTTTACTGCAATCACTGCCACCCATGTCCGGCAGGACTTGACATTGCTCTGATCAACAAGTACTATGATCTTGCAAAGGCAGGAGATTCCATGGCCGTTGGACATTATCAGAAGCTGGAAAAGAATGCTTCCGACTGTATCCGGTGCGGACATTGTAACCGCAGATGTCCGTTCCACGTAGACCAGATGAGCCGGATGCAGGAAATTGACGCATATTTTCAGCAAGCATAAGAAAGGAGCATTTTCGTTATGAGAAAAAATTTTGGACAGAAAACATGGATGTATCCACTTCCGGTACTGATTATCGGAACATACGGAGAGGATGGAACCCCGGATGCCATGAACGCGGCATGGGGCGGAATTTATGATACAGGAAAGGTAGTTCTCTGCTTAAGCGCTGGACATAAGACAACCGCCAACATCAAAGCCAGAGGAGCGTTTACTGTCAGCTTTGCGGACAAAGCGAACCTTGTTGCATCCGATTATGTGGGTATCGTATCCGCCAACAAAGAGCCGGATAAACTTGCGAAGGCGGGATTCCATACAACAAAGAGCGAATTCGTAGATGCTCCGCTGATTGATGAACTGCCGATGGCACTGGAATGTAAGCTGGAAAAAGTAAACGAAGACGGCAATATCATCGGAGAAATCGTCAATGTCAGTGTGCATGAATCCATTCTGGATGCAGAAGGAACGGTAGATCTTTCCAAATGGTGCCCGATTACCTTTGATCCGGTTCACAATACCTATACGGCACTGGGAGAAGCAGTAGGAAACGCATTCAGCGATGGAAAGAAGCTCTGCTGATTAAAATTTAGAAATGAATGATAGAACGGGAGATCAAAGACAGATCTCCCGTTTGTTTTATTCGATAAGCAGAGAAATACCTGCATAGAGAATGCCGGAAAGTACCATGACAAGGATCGGATTTGCCTTCCATTTCTGAAGTAAGAGAAAACAGAAGAAAAGCACGACCAGAATCCAGTTGGTAGAGCCAAAGTGGATCGATCCTTCCGGCCAGAAAGCGGAAATCAGAATCGAGATTCCTGCCGAGGCAATCAAAGCGACGACTGCAGGTCTCAGCGTGGAAAGAACGCTCTGGAGTGCTGCCATATTCCGATATTTTAAGTAGAGTCTTGCAATGATCGTGACGATAATGCAGGATGGAAGAATACAGCCGAAGGTGGCCGCTACGGCGCCTAGAATCCCTGCGATCTTGATTCCGACGAAGGTGGCGGAATTGATGGCGATTGGGCCGGGCGTCATCTGGGAAATGGTAACCAGATCCGTAAATTCCTTCATGGAGAGCCAGTGATTCAAGGTAACGACCTGGTCCTGAATCAGAGGCATGGCCGCATAGCCGCCTCCGAAGCTGAACAGGCCGATCTGAAGGAAACTAAGAAACAGATGAAGGTAAATCATGATGGATCCCCCTTTCTTCCCGGCATAAATGTCTTCAGCAGACCGACAGCAATGCAGACAAGGATGATAACGACGGCATTGATACCAAGGCAGGATGCAGCGATGAGGGCTCCCGCCATAATTAAAATAGAGAGCCATTTTTTCTCCAGAAGAATTCCGGTTGCCATTTCCCAGACGACGGATGCGATGACAGCGGCGACGCCGGCCTGCATTCCCTCCAGCACAAGGCTTACGACCCGGTTATCCCGGAACGCCTCATAAAAGATGGAGATCACAGAAATCACAAGAAAAGGCGGAAGGATGGTTGCGATGACCGCAGTGATCGTTCCGGCAATTCCGGCAAGCTTATACCCGACGACGATGGCGCCGTTGACCGCGATGGCTCCCGGAGCGGACTGGGCAATAGCAACCAGATCCAACATTTCTTCCTCTTCAATCCAGTGATATTGATCGACAAATTTTTTCTTCATCAGTGTTACAATGACATATCCGCCTCCGAAGGTGAAGGCACTGAGATAAAACGTTGATATAAATAACTTTAACAGAATCTTATGTTTCTTTTCCATTGGAATGTCCTCCCTCCTGTTTTAGTATAACTGGTCTTGATCTATATGAAAAATAGTATTATTCTATAAAATAGATAATAAATTTCTTATATATGGAGGAACCATGACACTTCGGCATATGAAAATCTTTGTGTCGGTCTACCAGAACAGCAGTATCACAAAGGCGGCAAAAGAGCTTCATCTGGCACAGCCGTCGGTGAGCGTTACGATCAAAGAACTGGAAGAATATTACGGGCAGCACTTTTTCGAGCGGATCGGAAGACGGATTTATCCAACCGCCGCCGCGAAAGAATTTTACGGATACGCTGTCCACATTGTCTCCCTGTTTGAGGCAATGGAAAAAGAATTGAAAAACGGAGATGAGATCGGGACAATCCGGGTTGGCGCAAGCATTACGATCGGGACTCATATCCTGCCGTCTCTGATGAAAGAATTTCAGGAACAGTTTCCGGAAATCCGGATGGAGGCCGTCGTCAATCAGTCAGGAACGATTGAAAGGCTTCTGCTGGAAAACGAAATTGATCTGGGCCTGATTGAGAACCAGCCGTCTTCAGATTCTGTATGTGCGATACCGTTTCTGGAGGATTCCCTTGTAGCGATTGTACCGGCGGAGCATCCTCTGGCGGGGAAGTGCGATGTCACACTGAGAGAGATGGCAGAGAATCCGTTTCTGATGCGGGAAAAGGGAAGCGCCGGAAGAGAGATTCTGGATGCCTGCTTCGACATGGAGCAGATCACCGTCCATCCGGCATGGGAAAGTTCCAGTACCCAGGCGATTGTGCAGGGCGTGGCAAAAGGGCTTGGCGTTGCAGTCCTTCCCTATCTGCTTGTGAAGCGGGATCTGGAACAGGGTCTGGTCTGTCAGGCATTCCTGCGCCGGCCGATTGAAAGAAAACTTAATATTATTTATCATAAAAGCAAATATATTACCAGAAGCATGCAGACTTTTGTGTCCATGTGTCTGGACTATGGAACCCATCAGATAAAGGAGGAACAACAGGATGGAAGAGACGAAAATCCGGATCCGGACAGCCGGTCCTGATGATGCAGAACAACTTCTTGCAATCTACGCACCTTATGTCGAGAAGACTGCAATTACATTTGAGTATGAAGTGCCGGATGTGAAAGAATTCCGGGACAGAATCCGGAGGATTTTAAAGAGGTATCCGTATCTGGTGGCGGAAATATCCGGAGAAGCGGTGGGCTATGTTTATCTTGATTCCTTCATCGGAAGAAAGGCATATGACTGGTCTGCTTCGGTTTCCATTTATGTAAAAGAACAGGTGCGAAAAACAGGAATCGGACGGGCGCTGTATCAGGCGGTGGAAGAAATTGCCCGTGCACAGCACATCACGAACCTGAATGCCTGTATCGGCTATCCGGAGACGGAAGATGAATATCTGACGAAGAACAGTGCGCAGTTTCATGCCCACATGGGATACCGGTTGGCAGGGGAATTCCACCAGTGCGGATATAAATTCGGAAGATGGTATAACATGATCTGGATGGAGAAGATGATCGGAGAACATGAAGAACATCCGAAACCGTTTATTCCATTTCCGGAGCTTCCAAAATCCGGCCGGGCAGAAAAAGACTGATCTTTGGAGAGAAGGGGATCTCACCATATTTGCGGAAAGAATACCGCAGATATGGTGATTTTTCATTCATTTTTTGTATCATTCCTTATGCAGGATAAGTATTTGTCTCCGGGAAATACCGTCCGTATAATAAAGGTATAGAAGGAAAACCTTCTGTATGAAATGGAATCCAACACAGATGGGAGGACGGATTTATGAAAAAAAGAATGATTTCATTATGTCTGGTTTTATCAATGGTATTGACGTTTGCCGGATGCGGCAATGAAAGCAATGGAAGTGCGGACAATACACAGGGAACAACACAGCAGTCCGGAACAGACTCTGCCGGAGACGAGACGGATCCGGAAGATACCGTTCAGGGAACAGCGGGGGAAGATACGGCACAGACCGGTGAGGAGACACAGGGAACAGGCTCTAACATTCTGGTAGCTTATTTTTCCTGGGCGGAGAATGCGATTCTGGAAGAGGATGTAGACGCAGTTGCTTCTCCAAGCGTAATTGCGCCGGGAAATGTTCAGGAGCTGGCAGGATGGGTGCAGGAAGAAACCGGAGGCGATCTGTTCTCCATTCAGGTTACCGATCCTTATCCAAGCGACTGGGATGCCTGTCTGGAACGGGCAAATGAAGAACGGGGAGAGGACGCAAGGCCGGAACTGACATCCAGTGTCGAGAATCTTGACGCATATGATACCGTATTTCTCGGATATACCATTTTTTCTGTGATGAAGGTGCAGAAGGAGGATGCCTGGTACCGTTTCCTTACCGTGGATACAGAAACGGATTTCCTGCACCAGATCCGCTACGCCAGGGAGTGTTCCCTCTATGACACCGGGATCATCCCGGCGTATGGCCAGCAGCTCCTCACCCTGTCTACCTGTTATGGTTCATCCGGCGGGGATGGGCGTCTGCTCATTGTGGCTGCGAAAACAGGATGATTTTGTTCTGCGATTTGTACCGTCTCATTGACAAAGGGGGTTAAAAAAGGGTATAATCCATTTGAGATGGAGGGCGGTCAATGGAAAAACAAGAGCTTCTGGAACAAATTGCAAAGCTGAAGGCTCAGATCAATGAGCTTCCAAAAGGATATATCTCCAGAAAAACCATCAATAACAAGACATACTATTATCATCAATGGTCAGAGAGCGGCGTCAAGCAGAGCCGGTATCTGCATGACGAGGAAATCGAACCTCTGGCTGAAAAGATGGAACAGAGGAAAACGCTGCAGGCACAGCTTCGCAGCCTGAAAAACAGGCCGGAAACATCTGGCAGAAAGCGAAATGAGGTGAACAGCTTGAAGTGTACCCTGATGCATAAACGGATCGCCGTGGCGGAGATGGAGTTGGATGACGCCACCGGCTTGATACAAAAGATCAGTACGGTCTATGCGCCGGAGCATTTTCCCGTGGGAATCACAGTAAAAAAAGGTGCTGCTGACCGGGCGGCGTTAAACGAGTGGTGGACAGACCGGTCTATCCCGGCCAGCCGATCCGGAGTCCGGGAGGCGCTGGAAACCTTGGAGATTACCAGTACAAAAATGCTTCTGGTGCGCTGTTATGGACTGAGCCTTTCGGATCAGTATTGGATCTGTCCGGAAGGTTCCAGTCTGACTTGGGAAACGATCAACTTTTTTGACAATGATTTCTCAGACGATATCGGAGACGTCCTGTTCGGGGCGGATAAGAAAGCGGATGCTTTGGATTTTTCTTCCCCGGATAATACTTCGGACGGGAACTTGAAAAAACGATGGAAGATCATAGACGGGAAACGATGTCTGGTAAAAGGCGGCAGCAACCCGTTCCGACAGCAGCCCTTTAATGAGGTCATTGCCGCCGGGATCATGGAACGCCTTAGCATCCCCCACATACCGTATGAGGTTACCTGGAACAAAGGCGCACCTTACAGTGTGTGTGAAGATTTTGTTACAAGGGATACGGAATTGGTTCCGGCATGGCGCATCCTCAAGACGCAGAAAAAAAGCAACAGCGTCTCGGTGTATCAGCATTTTGTCAACTGCTGTGAAGGGCTTGGCATCCATGATGCTGTTCCCTTCCTGGACCGCATGATCGTGCTGGATTATATTATCGCCAATGAGGACCGGCATTTTAATAATTTCGGTATGCTGCGGGAGGCTGAAACTCTGAAATGGATCGGTTTTGCACCGATTTATGACAGCGGCTCTTCCCTGGGCTATGATAAGATGCCCATGCAGATACGCTCGGAGAAAGATGTGGTCTGCAAGCCCTTTAAAAACCACCATGCAGAGCAATTAAAGCTGGTGTCTGACTTTAGCTGGATTGATTTTGACCGGCTGGAAGATGTGGATGAGCTGATCGAGAGTGTGCTGACAGCAGAAGGAACGGAGGACTATATAGATGAAATCCGTATCCGTGCCATCACAGGATCAGTCAAACGGAGAATCGAGTATCTTTCCCAGCTTGCCATAAGCCAGATACCGGTGCAGGAACATTCTACGGAGGATGATGTGGAAGAAAATATTGCCGCAGATTATGCACCAAAAATGGATCTGTAATCACGCAGTCTGTGATACCGTCACAGCTTATCGATACAAAAATCAAACAACGTAACAATTATCAGTCGTTTTGCGGAAGCAGAGCGGCTGTTTTTTCTTGCCTTTTTTGTTCCCGCAAAGCGGCGGCAAGGAGGTAAGAAATGTTCAAACGAAAACCCAAGGTGCTGAC
>LBJMC04202__coassemble_1640_pt1 | contig 10676 bp, 11 predicted proteins | sample LBJMC04202__metabat2_high_PE_002 | metagenome-assembled genome bin LBJMC04202 | reverse complement strand
CTGATGATAGCAGGTACGTTGGTATTATATAAAAACAAACGCAGGGAGGTGCTAAAGAGATAAGATAATGACTTTATACTTTTCAGCGGTCCCTGTACCGCTAAAGGATGCAACGAGAAAGTGAGGATTTCAACAAAAAATATGAGGGGAATGCCCCAGGAAAAGGAGACAGACAATATGAAGAAAATAAAAAAAATCTTAGCTGCATTATTGACATTGGTAATGGTGCTTGGAATGTCAATGACGACATTTGCAGTGGAGCAGACAACTCCTACGTCAGATATTAAAGTTTCTAATCTTGCAGAAGGAGTTGCGACTGATTTGGAATTGCATAAAATCATTTATTTGGATAAGACCATAGAAAATGGTGTTGAAACACAGTCATGGAAATTATTCGATTGGGTACAAGGTGTTATAATAAATTCGCAGAGTGGAGAAGTAGCAATTACTGACGCGGAGGCTTTAAAAGCTGCAGCAGAAGCACATACAGCTGACGAGATTGAAAATGATGTCACAGGGACAACATATACATTTGAAAATGTATCAATAGGTGGATATGTAGTTCTTGCAAGTGACGTCGCAGGAACATATGGACTTATGGTAGCTAATACATATGACAGTGATGCAAAATACTTAAAAGCAAAAGACGCTGAAGTTATAGCAAAATGGGAAAGCCATGTTATTACGAAAGAGACCAATGACAATTTTGTACACAGAGGACAGACGGTGGAGTTTACTGTAACAACCACATTCCCACCGAAAAAGAATGCTGCTGGGACTGAAGATTTAACAACATTTAAGGTTATTGATAAACCGGAAGGCTTAAAGATTACAGGTATAACCAGCATTACAATCGGGGGAACATCTCTCGATGCGGATGATTACTTTGTAAGCGAAACAGAAACTAACTCTGATGGAAGTACAAAGACTTATGTAATCGATTTGTCAAGCCAGATTAATAATTTTGATGCTGGGTCAAAAGTTGAAATCAAATATACAGCAGTAGTATATTCAGATACCGAATATAACAACAGCGTAGATGTGGATTCTAATACAGTAGAATATAGTCCAGCTTCGACAGAAGGATTTGAGGCTAACATTACAGTTACTAAAGTAGATGAAGATGGAGATTTCTTAACGGGAGCACAATTCCAGGTGTTAAAAAATGATACGGCACTTTATTTTATAAAAACAGCTGATGGCGTTTACAAGCAGGCATTGACTAGTGAGGAAAGCGGTGCTACTCAGAAATTAGATGTTTCAACAGCAGACGGTACTCTTAAAATTACTGGTTTAGATGAAGGAAGCTATACCTTTAAAGAGATAAAAGCACCAGACGGATATTCTGGTGGTGTTGAAAAAACAATAACAGTAACAGCAGACACAGAGAAACAGGTTACTATCTCAGCCTCACCCGAGACGAATATTGTTAACACCAAACTTTCCTCTCTTCCTTCCACAGGTGGTATCGGTACAACTATCTTCACCATCGGCGGATGCGTAATCATGATTGCAGCAGCAGGAATGTTCTTTGCAAGCCGCAGAAAAGAGAGCAAATAAGTAACACAGAAGTTACAAACCTAAGGGAAAAATAAGGAACATCGGGGCAGATTACCTGCCCCGGGTCCATAAAAAGAAAGGAATACAACATTAAGGAGAGCCCGGATGAAAAAAAGAACTACAACCATTATTTTTGCAATACTGTTTTTAGCTGGTTTGTCCTTGCTGCTGTATCCGTTTATCGCAAACGAGTGGAATAACTACAGACAGAAAAGGCTCATAAGCAATTATGAAGAAGTGGTGACTGAAAAAGAAGCTGCCGGGGAAATTGCTTATGAGGCGGAATGGGAAAAAGCTAGAGTTTATAACGACTCGCTTCTGCCTAGTGTCCTTCCAGATTCCTTTGCTGTAGCCGAAGCTTCTGACGAAGATGAGGAATATATGTCCGCTTTGAATCTTGCGGGAGACGGAATTATGGGAAGTGTGGAAATCCCGAAGATTGACATTACTCTTCCAATCTTCCACACTACAGAGGAAGATGTACTGGAGCAGGCGGCAGGCCATCTGGAAGGAAGTTCCCTTCCGGTAGGCGGGGAAAGCACCCATGCTGTAATATCCGCCCACAGAGGCCTTCCAAGCGCAGCACTTTTCACAGACCTTGACAAACTGGTGGAAGGCGACCACTTTCTGCTACACATACTGGACGATACCCTCTGCTATGAAGTGGACCGGATAACCGTGGTAGAGCCGGAGGAAACCGACACGCTAGCAGTGGTGGAAGGGGAAGACCTAGTAACGCTTTTGACCTGTACCCCCTATGGAGTGAATTCACACAGACTCCTAGTCCGGGGGCATCGGGTACCATATGTTCCAGAAGAAGTAGAAGATGAATCCACTTCAGGTATCAGCCTCCACACCAGTTACCTTCTCTGGGTAGTAGTCGGGGTGGCAGTAACCGGGGTAGTAGTGGCAGTACTCTATCACCGGGAGAAAAAATTAAGAAACGCGGCAGTGTCCGCCGGTCCGGGCTCAGAGAATCTGGAGACGGTAACCATAAATGAACCTGAGAATCCACCGAAGGAGCAGTAATGAAGAAGAGAAAGATTCTTAACATCCTGTTCGGCCTGATGTTCCTTATTGGATTCGGGATACTTGTCTATCCCACCATTGCAGATCAGTGGAATACTTATCGGCAGAGCAGATTGATTAATAATTATAAAGACGTTATCGCGGAGATGGAGCCGGAAGATTTTACAAGAGAATGGGAGGCAGCCCGAAGCTTCAACGCCACGATTCCTCAGAATAATATCTACGGAGATGTGTTCGGGGAAGATGGAAAGGAAGCGGAAAATACTGCTTACTGGCAGGTGTTGAATATCGCGGGAGATGGAGTGATGGGATATCTCTCCATCCCGAAAATCGATGTGAAACTGTCCATTTACCACGGCACCTCCGACGAGGTCCTGCAGACGGGCATCGGCCATCTGGACGGGACGCCCCTTCCGATCGGAGGGGAGAGTACCCACAGCGTGCTGGCGGCCCACCGGGGCCTGCCAAGTGCAAGGCTCTTTACGGACGTGGACCAGCTGCAGGAGGGAGATCAATTTTACATCCATGTGCTGGATGAAGTTCTGGCCTACCGGGTGGACCGGATCCTGGACATGGTAGACAAAGACGACCACAAAACACTGGAGGCAGCCCTCCAGACAGAAGAAGGAAAAGACTATGTAACCTTATTTACCTGTACTCCATACGGCGTCAATTCCCACCGGCTGTTAGTCCGGGGCGTGAGAGTGCCGTACAATGGGGAGGAAGATGTGGAACCTACGGCAGCAGAATCCATGCTGCAGTCCATACAGGATTACTATATGTTGTATCTGATTCTGGGTCTTGCGGTGACTTTCCTTGTCATCCTGCTTTTGCGGTTTTTGATGAAACCGAAACGGCAGGGAAAGGAAAAGAAGCAGGAGTAACCGGATCAGAGCGAAGCAAGAAGAGATCAGAGGAGGGTAACGATTGAAGATGAGAAAACGAATCAGACAGGGAGGAGCAGTCATGCTGGCTCTGGCGCTGGCATGGCAGACAGGGCTGGTTTCCCACGTTACGGCGGCGACGGCAGTTGAGACCGGCCGGGAATGTTCGGTGACGGTGGAGCTGGATGGAAGCAGTGAAGAACTGAAAAGCTTATCCATTCCGGTGAAGCTGTACCGGGTGGCGGAAGTCAGCGAAAGTGGAAATTATACGATGCTGCCGGGCTATGAAAGCCTGAAGCTTTCTGAGGTGGACAGTGACACGTCCGCTCAGGAATGGGAAGAAAAAGCGAAAACAGCATCCGATCTTGTCAAGGAGCAGACCCCGGAAGCAAATGCAGAGCTTACCGTAACCGGAGGAACCGGGACAGAGGACGGCCTGCCGACGGGCATGTATCTGGTGGAGGCAGAAGAAGTACAGTCTCCGGAATACACTTATACGTTCAGCCCGTTTCTGTTGTCCCTGCCAAACAATTACTATGGATCCGGCGGATCGGATGACTGGGTATATGATGTGACTACCGGATTGAAACCGGATCAGGAAGAGCGGCTGGGAGATCTGGAGATTGAGAAAACGCTGACATCCTACAATGCAACAGTCGGCGGAGCGACCTTTGTCTTTTCCGTGGAAGCGGTAAAAGAGGACGAAGTGGTGTACAGCGATGTGGTTTCCGTGGCATTTGACCGGGCAGGCACCAGACAGATCCTGGTGGAAGACATTCCGGCAGGCTCCGAAGTAACGGTAACCGAGGTCTACAGCGGATCCAGCTATGAGAACACCGGCGCAGCATCACAGACCGTGGAAATCCTGGCGGACGGAACAGCCGGTTCTCCGGTACAGGTTTCCTTTACCAATACATATGACCATGGACTGAACGGCGGCTCCGGCGTAGTAAACCACTTTGATTACACGGAAGAGGAAGGCGCACGGGAGGCCGGACAGAGCGGCTCCGGCACCTGGGAATGGAACCAGCTGCGTGACAACACGGCGGCAGAGGAATAAAGGGGGAGACGAGATGAGAAAAGGATGGAGTAAAAAGACCATAGGTCTGGCTGCCGCGGCCTGTATTCTTGCAGCAGGAGCCACAGCAGGCAGCGCCATGGCATATTTCACCACCTATGCGGAAGCGGAGGGAAGCCAGACATTAAGTCTTGGCATGACCACCACCATTCCGGGTGAGGAAGTATCCGACTGGACGAAGCACATCCGTGTGCAGAATACCGGAGACTATTCCTGCTATGTGCGGGTGAAAGTCTTTGCGGGAAGCCAGCTGGAAGGAAGGCTTAGCTTTTCCGATGAAAGCGGAAAATGGACGCCGGGAGCAGATGATTATTATTACTACAGTGACGTTGTAGCGCCGGGCGTGTCCTCCGATGAGATGCAGATCAGGATCGACAGCACCGGACTGGATCAGGATTTTAACGTGATTGTGGTTCAGGAATGTACGCCGGTTCTGTATGATGAGAATGGTAATCCGTATGCTGACTGGAATGCGGTAGCGGATTCCACAGAATCATCCTATACCGAGGCTGACGGGGAGGTGGCTGAATAATGAAAAAGAAAAACAACAAGCACACGTTCCCGATTGTGCCGGCAGCACTGATCGGCGCGTCTGCCCTGCTTTTAATCGGAAGTACGGTTGGAAGCACCCGGGCAGCCCTGACTTATTACAGTGAAAACTACGGTGCCCGGATTCAGGTATCACGAATCGGCGTGACGTTAAAGGAAAACGGAAATGCCATCAGCAGCCGGGATTACACCGAGGACAGCCGGTGGAGCGAGACGAAAGGAACCTTGCTGGAAGGTCTTCTGGAAGAAGGGGAAACCATTCAGCCGGGAAAGGCGTATGACGAGACGTTATCCGTCAGCAACAGCGGGTCTATTGATTCTTTTGTCCGGGTCGTGCTCAAAAAGAGCTGGGCGGGTCCGGAAGGAGAGAAAGATACGACCTTGTCACCGGATCTTATTGATCTGAACCTGACGGAAGGAAGCGGCTGGGTGATCGATGAATCAGCCTCTACTGCAGAGCGGACGGTGCTGTATTATACAAGAGCACTGGCGCCGGGCGAGAGTACACCGGACCTGTCCGACACCCTGCGGATTGATCCTGCGGTTCTGACCAAGGTAACCGAGACGGTGACGGAGGATGAAAACGGATACAAGACGATTGAGACGTCCTATGATTATGACGGCTATCAGTTCCGGATTGAAGCAGAGGCGGACGCAGTCCAGACCCACAATGCGGAAGACGCCATCAAGAGTGCATGGGGCGTGGATGTGACGGCTTCCGAAGACGGGACCGGCATCAGTCTGGAATAGAGGGGGTACAACATTATGAGAAAGAAAATGTGCAGCCTGATCCTGGCATCGGCCTGCAGCGCGGCCCTTGTGGTTCCGGCCTGGTGTATGGGACCGGTCCATGCGGAAGAGCTGACAGGAAGCCGGAACTGGCTGGTGGAGTTTGACGGGGAGGAAATGCAGAGTAATTTCAGCTCCGACGAGATGGCAGAGGAGATTTACGGAATCCTGCCGGGAGATACCATGGACCTGCAGGTGGCGATTAAAAATTCCGGCGAAGAGGCGATGGACTGGTATCTTTCCAATGAAATTCTGCAGAGCCTGGAAGAAGGAAGCGAAGCCGAGGGAGGTGCCTACACCTACCGGCTTGTCTATACAGATGACGCAGGGGAGGAGACCATCCTTTATGACAGCAACACCGTAGGAGGAGAAGGAGCATCTCAGTCCGGAGAAGGACTTCATCAGGCAACGGACGCTCTGGAAGACTTCCTGTATCTGGACCAGCTGGCTCCGGGAGCGGACGGAGAAGTGAACTTAAGTGTTACTCTGGACGGCGAGACGCAGGGAAACGGCTATCAGAACACACTGGCAGCCCTGCAGATGAATTTCGCGGCAGAGACGGCAGCGCCGGAGACCATTACTCAGAAAGGCGAGGACCAGATCGTTGAGCGAACCGAGCGGGGCGAGAATACCGTGACGACAGTATATGAGACACAGCACCAGACGCCGAAGACCGGCGATACCGCACCGCTGCTTATTCTGAGCGCGTTGATGCTGTTCAGCGGAATCGTTCTTCTGGTATTTGCGGTTCTTTACTTCAAGAAACACCGCCGGAGCGGGGAAGGAGGGCTTCAGTCATGAGAAAGATCAAAAAAGTGATGCAGTCCCTGATTGCGGCGGCAGCCCTTCTGGGGATGACAGCCCTTCCGGTATCCGCGGCGGATAATTATACTTATACCGTGACTTTTTACGCGGGAAATCAGGGAACCTTTGCAAGCGCATCAGGCCTGACCGTAGCAGGACAGGGAAATGTTTCCATCCAGAATACCGGAGACCGGATCACGGTCAGCGGCCTGCAGACCGGCGATACTGTTTCCTTTGATATCCAGCAGGGAGCAGTCCGGCCTGGAGATGACAGCCGGTATTATGTACAAGGCGTACGTCCGAGTGCGCGGGACAATGACACGGCAAGTCTGGCACCGTCTGCATTCCGGGTAACCGAGGATGCTGACTACGTGGTAGCATACGGAATCCGGGGAGACCAGGTGGCTTATACGGTCAATTACGAAGATGAAGACGGCAATACTTTGGCACCGTCTCAGACATATTATGGAAATGTAGGAGATAAGCCGGTGGTAGCCTATCTCTATATCGAGAACTATCTTCCGGAGGCTCTGGCACTGACCAAGACGCTGTCCGCAGATGCATCGGAGAATGTCTTTACGTTTGTATATCAGGATGCATCTCCGGAAGTCATTACGGAACCGGGTGACATCGTGACGATCACGACTGTAATTCCGGGTACGAATACGGTACAGACGATTCAGGTTCCGGCTCAGGCAGCCGGTGTGGCAGGAGCTGCAGGTGCAGGAGCGGGAACGACAGCAGGAGGAGCCGGAACTGCCGGTGGTACGGGGACGGCCGGTACAGCCGGAACGACGGGCGGCACCGGAACAGCAGCCGGAGGTGCAGGCACAGCCGGAACAGATGCGCAGGCACAGGGAGGAACCCAGGAAGCTGGAGAAAATGCAGACGGCCAGGGAGAAACCATCAATCCGGACGAGACCCCGCAGGGTGTTGTAGATCTGGATGAAGACGAGACTCCGACAGGGGACGGCTCTGACGTAGTGGAGGAGACCGGAAAAGACGGACTTCCGCTGGCAGCCGGCATCGGAATCGGTGTAGCAGGTCTTGCGGCACTCTGTGTGATCCTTGCACTGATACGGAAGTTCCGCAGATAACCGGATCAGACAGCGAAAGGACGGACAGGATTGAAAAACAAAGAGAAAAGAAAAACTCACCCAGTGGCTGCATTTTGCAGTGCACTGGGTACGGTTTTGCTGATTCTGGTAGTTGTGGCCGCAGCCCCGGCGGCAGTGCCCCGGGCCTTCGGGCTTCAGGTTTATGAGGTCATAAGCGGCAGCATGGCGCCGGAGATTCCGACCGGCAGCCTGGTGTATGTAAGAAAAGCCAAAGCTGAGCAGATACAGGCGGAAGATGTAATCGCCTACGATGGAGGAGGCGGCGCGCTGATCACCCACCGGGTAGTAGAAAACCGGACTCTGATGGGAGAGTTTGTGACAAAAGGGGACGCCAATGAAAAGGAAGATCCGAATCCGGTGTCCTATGACCAGCTGAGAGGACAGGTCGTGTATTCCATTCCGTATCTGGGATGGATTGCAGGACTGCTCTCCGAGACAACCGGGAAACTGGCAGCGGCAGGAATGATTGCAGCGGCGGTTCTTCTGCATGTGGCGGCAGGCATTATGTTCAGGAAAACAGAATCGTAAAAGAGGACGGAAGTTTCCGTAAAGAAAAACAGGATGTACATTCATGGAGATATGAAAGGTACATCCTGTTTTTGGTTATGCTTCTTTTAAATCAGGCAGATATTTCTCTGTGAATTCCCCTACAGAGGAAGCTCTGGCAGCACCCCGGATCCATTGATCCAGACATTCCATATCTGTTTCGTCCATGATCCGTTCACGAAGTGCCTCCGGGACCGCCCCAAGATCAGATAAAAGCAGCAGTATGGAATCGGCTTTACCTCTTGCTTCTCCTTTTGCCCCGGCTTTTGCTCTCTCCGCCTGCACGTCATACGCTTCAAAATGCTCAAACAACATGGTGAAATCCCTCCGTTCGATTTGATCAGTGAAGTCGCCGATTTCCTCTTTCGGAATGTTCAGCCGATGCAGGAATGCCGCAATGATCTTGGCGATCAGTTTTAAAAGAGACTCAGGGGAGTCACGGCTGATCTTCTCCAAATAGTCATCCGGAATTTCTGCGAGTTCGTGAAATTCGGCGGAGCTTCGCAGTTTGTCAATTAGCATGATCAAAGACAACTCATCTTCTTTTTCAATCAACTCCTGATTGGAATAGCGGGAGAGCGGCACGACCAGATACTGAAAGTTTGGAATATACTCTCCCAGAAGATCGGAAAGTGCGGTGCGTTCCTGAAAGTTTTTTGCAGCTGTCCAGTTCCGGTCTCCATCATAGAAGACAATTGGAAGAACAGGAGGATACCGGAAGCCCTTTAAAGCTGTGCACCCGGCCTGTTTTTTCTCGGCCTCTGCGGCATAATCTGTCAGGATCAGGACGATATAGCGCAGAATCCGGAAAGACATATCATAGTCGACCTTGGTCTGATGCTCGATCAGCGTGATCAGATAAAGAGTGTCTATGTCTTCCTGATTTTTCAGATGGATCTTCTTTACCGTATCGGAATCCCGTTCTTCCTGCCATACGGAGATGAAGCGATCTGTGACGTCCTCAATATCTTCCGGCTGGACATCTTTTAGAAGTTCGATATCCGTATATCCGCGAAGGAACTGGGCGCAGAGGATGGGATCACCGAAGATCAGCCTGGCACCGCTGTCTTTGACTTTTTTGTTTTGTGTACTGGTTTTTGGTTTGTGACTGTTCGTCTTCGTCATAAGGACTCCTTTCCGAAAGGGAGCAAAGACAAACAGTCAGACACTGAAATTACTTTTATTGTACCAGTGAATGATGTGAAATACAATAAATGCTCAGTTCTTTCCCGTTGATTTCTCTGTTCCCCATCTGTAAAAATAAAATATTGAAATTTGTGGCCGAATGGCCGGAATCATGCATCAGCGGGAAAAGATTCCCGAAGGGACAAAAGAATGCTGTCCCGATTTGATGTAAGGCCAGTATATACCCTCAGTGAGAAAATAACAAGAGAAAAAATGGGCGGAATTCTGATATAATGAGATCAGGATCAAAAGCAGAAGGAGGCAAGATACATGGGAAACAAAAGCTTTGACAAGGTAGAAAAGAATTTGAAGGAGAGAGGATATCAGGTACGGTGCTTTGACACGGCGCAGGAGGCAGCCCGGTATCTGGATGAGCAGATTGACGGCCGGACAGTTGGCATCGGGGGATCCGTGACAATGGATCAGATAGGAATTTATCCGATGCTGGAAAAACACAATACAGTGTACTGGCATCTGCGGATGCCGCAGGGCATGACTGATGCGGAAGTGCGTGCAAAAGAAAATGCTGCGGAAATCTACCTCTCTTCGGTGAACGGACTTGCCGAGACAGGCGAGATGATCAACATTGACGGACGATGCAACCGGGTGGCGTCCATTTTCTACGGTCATGAGAAGGTGTATCTGGTGATCGGGGAAAACAAGCTGGAGAAAGACTATGACAGCGCGCTGTACCGGGCACGGAATGTGGCGGCTCCGCGCAATGCAAGAAGAGTCGGAGCCAATACTCCTTGTGCAGTAAACATGGACCGCTGTTATGACTGCAGCAGTCCGGACCGGATCTGCCGGGGGCTGTCTGTTTTGTGGGGAAAACCGATAGGAAGCGAGTTTGAAATCCTGCTGATTCATGAGGAACTGGGCTATTAATGTCCGGGAACAGGCGTATTGTTAGAGTCAGCCTTGCGATTTTCACCTTGCTACGGTTGAAAATAAGATGCTTGAGTTCAGAGCCGTAGTTCATTCGTGCCGAATACGGTTGTGAGCAAGTTTGTTGGTGATACAGCGGTAGTTTTACCGGATGAATACGGTTATGAGAAAATTTTTTGAAAATACAGCGGTAGTTTTAAACGGTCTGGTACGGTTAAAAGTGTGTATTCAGAATAAGATAACCGTATT
>LBJMC04202__coassemble_1174_pt1 | contig 14105 bp, 10 predicted proteins | sample LBJMC04202__metabat2_high_PE_002 | metagenome-assembled genome bin LBJMC04202 | reverse complement strand
ATCCGGCTTGTGCTGGATGAAGCGATATTTATGGAAAGCGAGGAAGAATAGAGGATGCATATCAAACGAGCAAAGCAGGAAATCCGGGATTCCATCGAGGCTTATCTGCAAAAAGACGCGGACGGACATTACCTGATCCCGTCGATCCGGCAGCGGCCGATCCTTCTCATGGGGCCTCCGGGAATCGGGAAGACTCAGATCATGGAACAGGTCGCAAGAGAATGTGGAATCGGACTGGTTTCCTATACGATTACACACCACACCCGGCAGAGTGCGGTAGGACTTCCGTTTATCCGGGAGCGCAGCTATGGCGGGGAAGTCTATTCCGTCACGGAGTATACGATGAGCGAGATTATTGCGTCAGTCTACGAGAAGATGGAGGAGACCGGGTTAAAAGAAGGCATCCTCTTTCTGGACGAGATCAACTGCGTCTCGGAGACGCTGGCGCCGACCATGCTGCAGTTTCTTCAGTGCAAGATGTTCGGAAACCACAAAGTACCGGAAGGATGGATCATTGTGGCGGCAGGCAACCCGCCGGAATACAATAAGTCCGTGCGGGAATTCGACATTGTGACACTGGACCGGCTGAAACGGATTGACATCGAGGAAAATTATGACGTATGGCGGGAGTACGCCTACGAGGCACAGATCGATCCGGCGATTCTTGCTTATCTGGAAATCCGGAAGGATCATTTCTACAGGGTAGAAAATACGGTGGATGGAAAGCAGTTTGTGACGGCCAGAGGATGGGAGGATCTCTCAGAACTTCTCCGCGTATACCGGATGCTTGGTAAGAAAGTGGACCGGGAAGTAGCGCACCAGTATTTACAGAACTGGGAAATAGCAAAGGAATTTGCCAATTATCTGGAACTGTACGAGAAATACAAGAAAGACTATGGTCTGGAAAAGATTGTACAGGGCATTTACGGGGAGGATGTTCTCGAAAAGCTGAAATTCGCCGCCTTTGATGAACGGTTCAGCATTGTAGGCATGTTAAACGGAAAGCTTGCCGAGTATTTCCGGGCGTACCAAGAGGAAGATGCCAGAACAGAACGGCTGTTTGCGGAATTAAAAGTATACAAAGAGGAGCACAGCCTGTCAGCAGTGATTGAACGATTTCGGGCAGAACTGGCGTCGAAAAAGAAGGCAGGGCTTCTGACCGGAGCCATGGAAAAACTGGAAACTTCGGTGATTACAGAGCTGGAATCCTATGAGCAGCGGTGGAAGCTGACCGAAGCGGCGGCAAAAGGCGCCGGATGGGACGAGGAGTTTGCTTTTGTCAAGGAAGCATTTTCCGGACAGGTGGAGAAGCGGCAGACAGTTACGGACCAGGCGATGGATGCACTGGAAAATACATTCCGGTTTCTGGAGGATGCTTTTGGCGAAAGCCAGGAGATGGCGGCCTTTCTGGCAGAACTCAACACCAACGGGGACAGTATCCGGTTCCTGAGGGATAATGACTGCCCGTATTTCTACAAGTACAATAAAGGACTTTTGTTTGATGAGAGACAGAAGGAGATTCTGACAGAGATGGAAAATCTTGAAAAAAGTATTGACACATCTGCGCTTTCATCCTATAATGAGTAAAAATTGAATTTAGCCAGATAAACCGTTGAAGTGGAGATCAAAGTTGCCGTGCACCCACAGAGAGTCCGGGAAGGTGAGAGCCGGATGGAACGCAGTCAGCCAAATGGACCACGGAGGGCGCAGTCAAAAGCAGGAATTCCTGCCCAGTACTCTGCGACGTAGGGCATACGTCAGTTGCCGGAGATATGTTGGTATCTCGCTAAGCGCATGGAAGATTTTTTCCGTGAATCAAGGTGGCACCGCGGTATGTAGATATCGTCCTTGATACAGATGTTATGGATTGTCTGTATCAGGGGCGTTTTTTTGTTGTCGGAATGCTGATCCGGCTGATAGTACACAATGCTCTTTGATCAGACCGGAAGGGAAAAAGATGATTCAGAATTTTGTGGAGGTTTACAGACATGATTAAAGAAGCAATATTAAAACTGGCACAAAGAAACGATCTGACAGCAGAAGAAGCACTGGAAGTCATGAATGAGATCATGGACGGCAAGGCAAGCCCGGTTCAGATGAGCTCTTATCTGACCGCTCTTTCCCTGAAAGGGGAGAACATCGAAGAGATTACCGGTTCAGCCAAAGGAATGCGGGATCACTGTATCCGTCTCCTTCATGAGATGGACGTACTGGAGATTGTCGGAACAGGAGGAGACGGAGCAAATTCGTTTAATATTTCCACCACATCTTCTCTGGTCATCGCGGCGGGCGGCGTTCCGGTTGCAAAACACGGGAACCGGGCGGCATCCAGCAAAAGCGGGGCGGCCGATGTTCTGGAAGCGCTGGGAGTCCGGATCACGGCCTCGCCGGAAGAAAGTGCGGCCATGTTAAAGAAGATCGGCATCTGCTTTCTGTTTGCACAGAACTATCACATTGCCATGAAGTATGTGGCGCCGATCCGGAAGGAACTGGGGATCCGTACTGTATTCAATATTTTAGGGCCGCTCTCCAATCCTGCAGGAGCAAACATGGAGCTGATGGGGGTCTATGAAGAGTCGCTGGTAGAACCGCTTGCCAGAGTTATGAGCAATCTTGGAGTCAAGCGCGGGATGGTGGTTTATGGGATGGACCGGCTGGATGAGATTTCCATGAGTGCGCCGACAAAGGTCTGTGAGATCAAAGGCGGAACCTATCATACTTACGAGATTGCTCCGGAAGATTTCGGATTTATCCGGTGCGAAAAAGAGGAACTGACAGGAGGAACACCGGAGGAAAATGCACAGATCACACTGGAGATTTTAAATGGAAAGAAAGGACCAAAACGGGATGCTGTGGCGCTGAACTCCGGAGCTGCCCTTTATCTGGCCGGAAAGGCACCGAATCTGGAGGCCGGCGTACGGATGGCGGAAGGAATCATCGACAGCGGGGCAGCCAGAAAGAAACTGGAAGAATTCATTCGGGAATCGAACGGCTGGAAACCGGAAGTACAGGGGGAACGGGTATGAAAACCATACTGGATGAAATCGCTGAAAAGACAAGGGAGCGGATTGCAAAGAAAAAGAGGGAGATTCCGACAGGCCGGCTTCTGGAGAGAATCGAAAGCCGGAAGGAGCAAAAAGAACTGTTTCTTTTTCAGAAGAGCCTTTCCAGGGAAGGACTTTCGTTCATCTGCGAGGTGAAGAAAGCTTCCCCGTCCAAAGGGGTGATTGCGGAAACATTTCCATATCTGGACATTGCAAAAGACTATGAAAAGGCTGGAGCGGCAGCCATCTCCTGTCTGACCGAACCATTCTATTTTCAGGGGAGCGATGCTTATCTGGAAGCAATTGCCAGGGAAGTACAGATCCCTGTTTTGAGGAAAGATTTTACTGTAGATCCGTACATGATCTACGAGGCAAAAGCCATGGGAGCCGATGCAGTGCTTCTTATCTGTGCGATTTTGACGGAAGAGGAATTACGGTCTGATCTGGAACTTGCAGAGCATCTTGGACTTTCCGCTTTGGTGGAAACACATTCTGAGGAAGAGATAGAGATGGCAAAGCGGTGCCGGGCAAAGATCATCGGTGTCAACAACCGGGATCTTCATACGTTTCAGGTAGATCTTCAGATAAGCGCCAGTCTGCGCAGACTGGTGCCGCCGGAAATCATCTTTGTATCAGAGAGCGGCATCCGCACTCCGGAGGACATACGGCTTTTAAAAGAAAACGGAACGGACGCGGTGCTGATCGGCGAAACACTGATGCGGGAACCGGACAAAAGGAAAGCGCTTACCTGTCTTGGGGGAATGGACCAATGAAAACGAAGATCAAAATCTGCGGATTGAGGCGAAAAGAAGACATTGTATATGTGAACGCGGCAAGGCCGGACTACTGTGGATTTATTCTAAACGTGCCGCAAAGCCGGAGAAATATGGATCCGGAAGGACTGAAAGGGCTTTTGGAAGAGCTGGATCCGGGGATTGTGCCTGTAGGAGTCTTTGTCAATGAGGATACCAATACGATTCTACGCATTGTGAGGGAAAGCGGGCTTAAAATGATTCAGCTCCACGGACAGGAAGGAGAAGAGATGGTCCGGACGATTCGGGAGACAGCCGGCGTGCCGGTGATCAAAGCTGTTTCCGTAAAGAGCAGAGAAGATGTAGAAAGAGCAGCGGGATTTCCGGCAGACTATCTGCTGTTTGACTGCGGAACCGGCGGAACAGGAAGAAGTTTCGACTGGTCATGCCTGGAGGAAGCAAAACAGCCGTACTTTCTTGCCGGAGGAATCGGCATTCATAATATGAAAGAAGCCGTGGAAAGGTTTCATCCGTTTGCCGTCGACTTGAGCAGCAGCGTTGAGACAGACGGAGTGAAAGACGAAAAAAAGATCGCGGACGCAGTACACATGCTGCGGTCGATGACTTGAGATATCAGATAAGAGAAAGAAAGGAAAGAATCAGATGTCAAAGGGAAGATTCGGAGCCCATGGAGGGCAGTATATACCGGAAACGTTGATGAATGCGGTTATTGAACTGGAAGAGGCCTACAATCATTATAAGAACGATCCGGAATTTCAGAAGGAACTTACAACACTATTAAATGATTATGCAGGGAGACCATCCAGACTCTACTATGCGGAGCATATGACGAAGGATCTGGGCGGGGCTAAAATTTATCTGAAAAGGGAAGACTTAAATCACACCGGCGCTCATAAAATCAACAATGTCCTTGGTCAGGTTCTGCTTGCAAAAAAGATAGGGAAGACCCGTGTGATTGCGGAGACAGGAGCAGGGCAGCACGGAGTTGCAACCGCAACTGCAGCCGCTCTGATGGGGATGGAGTGTGAAGTGTTCATGGGAGAGGAGGACACAAAACGTCAGGCACTGAACGTGTATAAGATGCGCCTTCTCGGAGCCAGGGTACATCCGGTCACTACCGGAACGGCAACTTTAAAAGACGCGGTGTCCGAAACCATGAGGGAGTGGACGAACCGGATCGATGATACCCACTACGTCCTTGGATCTGTCATGGGGCCCCACCCGTTCCCAACCATCGTACGGGATTTCCAGGCAGTGATTTCCAAAGAAATCAAAGAGCAGATCCTGGAGACGGAAGGAAAACTTCCGGACGCGGTGCTGGCCTGTGTCGGCGGCGGATCCAATGCGATCGGAGCGTTTTACCATTTTATCGAAGAGAAAGACGTCCGGCTTATCGGATGTGAAGCGGCAGGCCGCGGCATCCATACGAAAGAGACGGCAGCAACCATTGCTATAGGAAAGCCCGGTATCTTCCACGGAATGAAATCCTATTTCTGCCAGGATGAGTACGGACAGATTGCTCCGGTATACTCCATCTCAGCCGGACTGGACTATCCGGGAATCGGTCCGGAACACGCGGATCTTTATGATAAGAAACGGGCTGAATATGTGGCGGTGACAGATGACGAGGCAGTGGACGCCTTTGAATATCTGTCCAGGACGGAAGGAATTATTCCGGCCATCGAAAGCGCCCATGCCGTAGCCTATGCCATGAAACTTGCAAAAGAGATGAGACCGGACCAGTGTATCGTCGTCAATCTGTCAGGAAGAGGCGACAAGGACTGCGCGGCCATCGCCAGATACAGAGGGGAGGATATTTATGAGTAGGATCAGAGAAGCATTTACACATGGAAAAGCATTTATTCCATTTATCACCTGCGGTGATCCGTCCGTCGAGGTGACAGAGAAGATCGTCTATGCCATGGAGGAGGCGGGAGCAGACCTGATTGAGCTTGGAATTCCGTTTTCCGATCCGACGGCGGAAGGACCGGTGATTCAGGATGCGAATTTACGTGCTCTCTCCGGAGGAATTACGACGGATGCGGTCTTTGAGATGGTCCGGCGGATCCGAAGAAACACCAGTATTCCTATGGCCTTTATGACTTATGCCAATGTGGTATTCTCCTACGGGACGGAACGTTTTATACGGACTGCATCGGAAATCGGCATGGACGGTCTGATTCTTCCGGATGTTCCGTTTGAAGAGAAGGAAGAGTTTGACAGCGTGTGCAGGAAGTATGGGCTGGACTTTATTTCGCTGATCGCACCGACATCCAGAGACCGGATCCAGATGATTGCAAAAGAGGCAGCCGGTTTTGTCTACTGCGTCTCCTCGCTCGGGGTAACGGGTGTACGTTCAGAGATCACAACGGATATGGGAAAAATGGTGCAGCTGGTGAAAGAAGAACAAGATATCCCGTGTGCGGTCGGATTCGGAATATCGACAGAAGAACAGGCAGGGAAGATGGCGGAAGTTTCGGACGGCGTGATCGTAGGTTCGGCCATTGTGAAGCTCTGCGGGCGGTACAAAGAGCAGTGTGTGCCGTATATAAAAGAATATGTAAAGAAAATGAAAGAAGCACTGTGACTTTTGGCAAAAGTGATGTATAATAAGAGTACTTGAGGGCATTTGAGCCTGAAAATATCTCATGTCAGAAGGAGGAACAAAACAGTGGACAGAAGAAATGTATGGAAGACTTACACACAGGCAGAATTAAAAGAGATGGAAGACATCAGCGCACGTTATAAACGCTGCCTGGATGAAGGAAAGACAGAAAGAGAATGCGTAGAGGTCGCAGAGCGCCTGGCAAAAGAAGCAGGATACCGCTGCCTGTGCTCTTACAAAGAGGCAGGAGAACCATTAAAGGAAGGCGACAAGGTTTACGCATCTTTCATGGGCAAGATGATTCTTCTTTTCCAGATCGGTAAAGAACCGCTGGAAAACGGAATGAATATTCTTGGAGCTCACATTGATTCTCCACGAATCGATATCAAACAGAATCCGCTTTATGAGACGGATGAGATGGCATATCTCGATACTCATTACTATGGAGGCATCAAGAAATATCAGTGGCTTGCTTCCCCGCTCTCTCTTCACGGAGTGATCGTAAAGAAAGACGGAACAAAAGTCCGTGTTAATATCGGAGAAAATGAAAATGATCCGGTATTTGTAATCACAGACCTGCTTGTACATCTGGCCGGAAAACAGATGTCACAGAAAGCATCTGAAGTGATTGAAGGCGACAATCTGGATCTTCTGATCGGAAGCCGTCCGCTCACAGAGGCAGAGGGACTCAAAGAAGACGAAAAAGAAGCAGTAAAAGCAGGCGTTCTTCGTCTTATGGAAGAAACATACGGAATCGGAGAAGAAGATTTCGTATCTGCAGAGCTTGAAATCGTTCCGGCAGGAAAAGCAAGAGACTGCGGTATTGACAGAAGCATGATCTTATCCTACGGACAGGACGACAGAGTCTGCGCATTCACATCTCTGTTTGCAATGCTGGACAACCCGCAGATCAGCCGTACCGCATGCTGCATCCTGGTAGATAAAGAAGAAATCGGAAGCGTCGGAGCAACCGGCATGCACTCCAGATTCTTTGAGAATACAGTTGCAGAGCTCGTTGCACTGACAGGTGAAGAGTCCGAATTAAAAGTAAGACGTGCCCTTCAGAATTCCAAGATGCTTTCCTCAGATGTAAGCGCTGCTTATGATCCGATGTTTGCTGCTGCATTTGAAAAGAGAAGTTCCGCATTCTTCGGAAAAGGACTTGTATTCAACAAGTTTACAGGAAGCCGCGGAAAGAACGGTTCCAATGATGCCAACGCAGAATATCTGGCTGAAATCCGCAGCGTCATGGATGAGGCAGGAGTCGGATATCAGTATGCAGAACTTGGTAAAGTAGATGTCGGCGGCGGTGGAACGATCGCATACATCATGGCACAGTACGGCATGGAAGTGATCGACAGCGGTGTTGCAGTTCTCTGTATGCATGCAATGTATGAGATCTCCAGTAAGGCAGATGTATACGAAGCTGTGAAAGGCTATAAAGCATTTATTGAAAAAATCGGACAGAAATAAAACGAGAGTGACAATCCGGCCATAAGACATGACCGGATTGTCGCATAAACTGTGACATAATTGCCATACGAGGCATGACAGAATTGTTGCAGAAAATACGATAAATTTCTTGACGAACTATGTTAAAACATTTACAATATTACCAGCGGGAAACTGCAAAAGAACGTAATATTCCGGGCACAGAAGTACGACTTTACATAAGAGAAACGCAAAGTCGTGTTTTTCGTGTCAAATATTACAAATATATTATTAGGAGGACATTGAAACATGGCTACGAAATGGGTGTATATGTTTACAGAAGGTAACGCTACAATGAGAAACCTTCTGGGTGGTAAAGGTGCGAACCTTGCTGAAATGACAGGCCTTGGACTCCCGGTACCTCAGGGATTCACTGTAACAACAGAGGCTTGTACCCAGTATTATGAGGACGGCAGACAGATCAATGACGAAATCATGAGTCAGATCATGGAAGCTATGACAAAACTGGAAGAGATCACAGGAAAGAAATTCGGAGATAAAGAGAATCCGCTTCTCGTTTCCGTTCGTTCCGGTGCAAGAGCTTCCATGCCGGGTATGATGGATACTATCCTGAACCTTGGTCTGAATGAAGAAGTTGTTGAAACTCTGGCAGAAGCTTCCGGAAACCCGCGTTGGGCATGGGACTGCTACAGAAGATTTATCCAGATGTATTCCGACGTTGTTATGGAAGTCGGCAAAAAATATTTTGAAGAACTCATCGACAAGATGAAAGAAGAAAAAGGCGTGAAGCTGGACGTTGAACTGACAGCAGAAGACCTCAAGGCTCTTGCAGGACAGTTCAAAGCTGAATACAAAGAGAAGATCGGATCCGACTTCCCGGCTGACGCAAAAGAACAGCTCATCGGCGCTGTAAAGGCTGTATTCCGTTCATGGGACAACCCGCGTGCCAATGTATACCGTCGTGACAACGATATCCCGTATTCATGGGGAACAGCTGTCAACGTACAGATGATGGCATTCGGTAACATGGGAGATGACTGTGGTACAGGTGTTGCATTTACACGTGACCCGGCTACAGGAGAAAACGGTCTGTTCGGAGAATTCCTTACAAACGCACAGGGCGAAGACGTTGTTGCCGGTGTTCGTACTCCAATGCACATTTCCGAAATGGAAGACAAATTCCCGGAAGCATTCAAACAGTTCAAAGAAGTATGCAGCACTCTGGAAAACCACTACAGAGATATGCAGGACATGGAGTTTACTGTAGAACATGGTAAACTGTACATGCTTCAGACACGTAACGGAAAGAGAACAGCACAGGCTGCTCTGAAGATCGCATGCGACCTTGTTGACGAAGGCATGAGAACAGAAGAAGAAGCAGTTGCTATGATCGATCCTCGTAACCTTGATACATTACTTCACCCACAGTTCGACGCTGCTGCACTGAAAGCAGCTACACCGATGGGCAAAGGTCTTGGAGCATCTCCTGGAGCTGCCTGCGGTAAAGTTGTATTCACAGCTGATGACGCTGTAGAGTGGGCTGAAAGAGGAGAAAAAGTCGTTCTGGTTCGTCTTGAAACATCACCGGAAGATATCACAGGTATGAAGAGCGCTCAGGGTATCCTGACAGTTCGCGGTGGTATGACATCTCACGCAGCAGTTGTTGCCCGTGGTATGGGTGAATGCTGTGTATCCGGATGCGGCGACATCGTAATGGATGAAGCAAACAAGAAATTCACACTTGGCGGAAAAGAATTCCACGAAGGAGACTTCATCTCCATTGATGGTACAACAGGTAACATCTACGACGGAGTAATCCCGACAGTAGACGCTACAATCGCTGGTGAGTTCGAACGTATCATGAACTGGGCTGACAAATACAGAACATTAAAAGTTCGTACAAACGCAGATACACCGGAAGACGCTAAGAAAGCTGTAGAACTTGGCGCAGAAGGTATCGGACTTTGCCGTACAGAGCATATGTTCTTCGGTGAAGGAAGAATCGACGCGTTCCGTGAAATGATCTGTTCTGAAACAGAAGAAGAAAGAGAAACAGCTCTTGAAAAAGTTCTTCCATATCAGCAGGGAGACTTCGAAGCTCTCTACGAAGCTCTGGAAGGTAACCCGGTAACAATCCGTTTCCTGGATCCGCCGCTTCATGAGTTCGTTCCGACAGAGGAAGAAGATATCAAGAAACTTGCAGAAGCTCAGGGCAAGACTGTAGAGCAGATCAAAGCAATCATCGACAGCCTGCACGAGTTCAACCCGATGATGGGTCATCGTGGATGCCGTCTTGCAGTTACTTATCCGGAAATTGCAAAGATGCAGACAAAAGCTGTTATCCGTGCAGCTATCAACGTAAAGAAAGCTCATCCGGACTGGAACATCAAACCGGAAATCATGATTCCGCTTGTTGGAGAAGTAAAAGAGCTTAAATACGTGAAGAACTTCGTTGTTGAAACAGCTGACGCTGAAATCGCAGCAGCTGGTATCGACCTTGAATACGAAGTTGGTACAATGATCGAGATCCCGAGAGCTGCTCTTACAGCTGACGAGATCGCAAAAGAAGCTGACTTCTTCTGCTTCGGTACAAACGACCTGACACAGATGACATTCGGATTCTCCCGTGACGACGCTGGTAAGTTCCTCAACGCTTACTATGACGCTAAGATCTACGAGAACGATCCATTTGCAAAACTTGACCAGGTTGGTGTCGGCAAACTGATGAAGATGGCTATCGATTTAGGAAAACCGGCTAACCCGAACCTGCATGTAGGAATCTGTGGAGAGCACGGTGGAGATCCAAGCTCCGTAGAATTCTGCCATAAACTTGGCCTGAACTACGTATCCTGCTCACCATTCCGTGTACCGATCGCCAGACTTGCAGCAGCACAGGCAGCTATCAACAACAAATAATAAATAAAGATTTTAATCTATATTTATGACAAAAAAGGGAAGCGTATGCTTCCCTTTTTTCCTTACCCTTATGTTTGTTTTACCAGCCCATCATGAAGGCCCCTCTTAAAGAACCCTCACGAAGAAAGGTCCTCTTTAAATTTAGATACCCGAATTCTTCTCCATTTATGGTTTTAAAACTTTCATGGATTGTTCTATTCTTTTCAATTAATCACAGCCAAAATCTTGGAGTCTGCTTTGCGATATAGATCCAAATAAGAGCTTGTAAAAATGAAGTTTTTTGCATTCCCATTTTCGTCCGTAAGTGAATTCTTAAGATCTTCAATTATTTTGTAATAAGATTCCACCTTTTCTTGGTCCTTTAAAATGATTATGAAGTAGATCTAATGCAAAATGTGGATTTAACTAATCCGGATATTGAAAACGTCCTCTGGAATGTCTATCCCTACCTTCGGATTCGATGAATAAGAACATACAATCCAAACAGGGCGAATACTGCCATTGCCAGTTTCAGACCGGCCAAGACAATCCAGACCCCTGCAATCAAAAGCCCGATTAGAAGCACGCAGATCCGTCCCATAATCCGGTTCCTGGTGTCCTGATTATGGACCAACAGTTTCAGGGCGAAGAAAATAAGAACAAGAATAGATACCGTGAAACCAAACAGAAAAAATCCGAATCCCATTTTGAAACCGACGGATAAACCGTTGCCTTCTATAGAGACGATATCGGTCTGATCCGGGTTGTAGCGGATGGTAATCTGTTCTCCGATTTCAAAGGAGCGTCTGGAGCTCCAGACATTTCCTGTACCCATGCAGATCCCGTTTCCTTCTGCCTGATAGCGGACTACAGGGGCGTAGAGATAGCCGGAAGTTTCGCCTGTAGTATCCCATTTCCGGGTATATTCTACTACAGTTCCATTCGCTTCGCCGGAATATCTCAGATCTTCCTGACAGGAAGAATATAGGAAATAAACGCCGACTGACATAAATCCAACTGTGAAAACAAGAAGAAACAGTGCTGTCCCAAGTCTGGTAAAAATGGATATGTGCGCCGGAACAGTTGTATTTTCTGTATTGATATCTTCTGGAACATTTCGATTCTGTCTCCACCGGAAAAAGAAAAATACAGTTATGCCTGCGCTAAGTATGCCTAGAATAAGAATCATGATCGTATAGAAAAGCATAAGACAGCCCTCCAATCTTTACTGTCATTATAAAAGAAAGAACCGGTATGAACTACTGGCTTTCTGTCAAGTCTAAGTAAAATCCTGATAAAAAGGAAATGGCAATGTTTATCTGCATGCCTGCTTTAACCCAAATTTAACCCAAATCTGAGCAAAGTTAAAATACAGAAAAGCTATAATTTCCATAAAGGGGAAGAACAGCTTTCCTTTTGTGTTTTATGAAAAGTCTATATGGTAAAGGAGACCTGCATATGGTAAAAATCTATGTCATCGACACCAACATTCTCATTCAGAATCCACAGGCACTGCTCAGTTTTGAGGATAATCAGGTGATTCTGCCTGTTGTTGTACTGGAAGAGCTGGATAATCTCAAGAAGGCAGATGGCGAGAAAGGAAGAAATGCCAGGACAGCGATCCGGATTCTGGAAGAACTCCGGCAAAAAGGAGATCTGCTGGAAGGAATTGAACTGGCATCAGGAGGTATACTCCGGGTGGAGAAAAACTTTGTAAACGTGACGCTCCCTGAGGATCTGCCGGAAGAGAAGATGGATAACCGGATTTTGAAAGTCTGCAAGGGATTGGCGGAGTCCTGTGAGGAACAGGTGGTTCTTGTGACAAAAGACATTTTGCTCAGAATTAAGGCACAGATCATCGGAATCCGGGCAGAAGATTATACGACAGAGCAGGTTGTAGAGTATGAAGGGCAGTACAGGGGAAGGATAGAAGTGTATGTGCCGGAAAAAAAATTCAAAGAGTTTAAGAAAAAGGGCGTTCCGGTGGAGGATGTCTACCTTTCGGACGAACAGGGAAACCGGATCGTGCCAAAGCTGGAAGAAAATGAATTTGTGATTTTAAAGGCGGATCAGTCTGCAAAGAAAACCCAGCTCGGTCGGGTGGAAAAGGGAGTGATTAAAAAGCTGGAATACCGGAAAACCCAGCCTTACGGTGTTTCTCCAAGAAATGCAGGACAATATTTCGTACAGGAAGCACTGATGCAGCCGGCTGAAAAGGCACCGCTAGTTATTATCAAAGGCAGGGCAGGAACCAGTAAGACTTTCTATACGCTGGCGGTCGGCCTGGAAAAAATCCTGAATCATCCAACGGGAGAATACCGGAGAATTCTGATTTCCAGACCAAATGCGCAGTTTGACTCGGACATCGGTTTTCTCCCGGGAGACGAACAGGAGAAGATTTCTCCGCTGATGCGTCCTGTCATTGACAATCTGGAACAGTTGATCGATTCCAACGAGGAAGAACGCTATAAGGACGAACGGGAGTTACAGGGGAAGATCGATGAAATCTTCGACCGCGGGCTGATTCAGACGGAAGCGTTAAATTATATTCGCGGGCGTTCCATTATGAAGACTTATCTGATTATCGATGAAGCACAGAACATGACGCCGAATCAGGTAAAAGGAATCATTACAAGAGCAGGAAAAGGCACCAAAATCATTCTGCTGGGTGATACGAACCAGATTGACCGCCCGATGCTGGATGAGCGGACGAATGGTCTCAGTTATGCGTCCGAATATATGAAAGGCAGCCCGCTCTGCTGGCAGGTGACTTTCGCACCGGAGGAATGTGAGCGTTCCGCCCTTGCCATGGACGCAATTACAAGATTATAAGAAGAGGAGTTACGACAGAATATATGGCAGAAAAGAAACAAGACATCATTACTTACAGAAAGGTAAAGGAAAATGAAGAGATAAATCTTTTGATAGAGAAAGGAAATGAGGTGCTGGATGTTCTTGGATTTACGGAACATTCCCGAAAACATGCTGCCAAGGTGGCAGAGACCGCCGGAAAGATTCTCAAAGACCTTGGATATGGGCCAAAAGAAATCAGGCTCAGCAAAATTGCAGGGTACATGCATGATATCGGGAACAGCATCAACCGGCACGACCACGCCCATACCGGAGCACTGTTGGCTTATGGAATTTTAAAAGAAATGGGGATGCCTCTCCGGGATGTGATGACTGTGACAACAGCGATCGGTAATCACGATGAATCCACGGGTACTGCTGTTGATATCGTCTCTGCGGCACTGATTCTGGCGGACAAAACCGATGTGCGGAGAAACCGGGTGCAGAATCCGACCATTGCCAATTTTGATATCCACGACCGGGTCA
>LBJMC04202__coassemble_887_pt1 | contig 17917 bp, 17 predicted proteins | sample LBJMC04202__metabat2_high_PE_002 | metagenome-assembled genome bin LBJMC04202 | reverse complement strand
AGCCCCATTACAACATCCAGATTCCTAAGTCCCAGATCCGTGTCGATGACCAGCACTTTTTTCCCAAGCTTTGCAAGGCCGGCCCCTATATTCGCGGTCGTCGTCGTCTTCCCGACACCGCCTTTTCCTGATGTAATAACAATAACTTCACCCATGTTCCTTCCTCCTAAGACCAAACTTGATGGAAAGACAACAGACAGGAGAAATCCGCCCCTGCCATGCCGCCTTCTTTCTTTCGTAATTTCCGCTACATCATCAGTCTCCTGAAACAACCGTTCCAAGGGATGCTGCGTGTCCCGTCACGATTTCATCTTCTTCATCCAGCCCGTAATAGTAGCGGATAATATCACGCCCTATTTCAGAAGGATACGTAGAATTATAACCATTTGCGATACGGATCGCAAACGCAACGTTGGTGTCCTGTCCTGATGTAAATCCAACGAACAGGCCGTGGTTCGGATGCGTCGTACTCTGCTGTGCGGTACCTGTCTTTCCGTACAGTTCAAAGTCTCCGAGACTATTGAATGTGGAAGTATTGGTAACCATTCTGCGCATTCCGTTATGGACTGCCGTCCATGTGGAATCTGCAACTCCTTCCACTTCATTTCTGACACTTGGCTCATAATCTTTCACAAGATTTCCGTTGACATCCGTTGTTTTATCAAATAATGACAGATTATAGACGGTCCCCTCATTGGCAACTGCGCTGATATAACGTGCAAGTCCTGATGTTGTATAGTTGTTGGTTCCCTGTCCAATAGAAGAACGTACTACGTCACTGTCGGAAATCTGCGGCTGCGACTCCGTGATTTCCAGCCCGGTTGTGTCTCCAAGGCCGAATTCCTCCGCATATTTCTGCAGACGCTCAATTCCGTATGCATCATTGTATTCTCCGCCTGTTGTTCCAAGACGGTAGCCTACTTCGTAGAAGAAATCGTTACAGGAGTGCTGAATTGCGCTTACTACACTTAAGCTTCCATGAGAGCCCGGATAGATCCAGCACCGTGCAATCGGAGAAATCTTATCAAAAATTCCGGTACAGGAAATCGTAGTTCCTGTGCTGATTACTTCCTCGGTCAGACCTGCAATGGAAACAAGCGGTTTATATGTGGAACCAGGCGCCGTCCGTTCCTGTGTTGCTTTGTTGTAAAGCGGACTCGACGTCATGGAGTTCAGCTGTGCATAATAGTCGGAATCCATCGTATTTGCCAGACGATTGTTGTCATAACCCGGATAGGAAACCATGGCAAGCACTTGTCCGTTGCTCGGATCCGTAATCACGATGGATCCGGTACACGGCTCCAGTCCCAGTTCGCCGGGCGTAATCTCCAGACTTTCAATCTTGCTCCGGATAAAGTTATAAGCAGCTGTTGAACCGGAACTTCTCAGCCGGTTGTACTGGGTTTCATCATATTTCAGAATATTCTGCTCATACAGGATACAGCAGACCTGGTTTCCTGAAATATCCCCGGATTTGATCATATATTCATAGATGATTTTTTCAAAATCACCGTCATCTCCAAGCACTTCTCCCACATACTGCACAATTGCCTGATAAATCTCAGAAGCGCTTGAATAGCTTGCATCCCCTTCCAGATAATCGGTCAGTTTTGAGGTGTCGATCCAGTTCTGTGAAATCGCATAATTCAGATATTCATTAACTCCGATCGTCTCCTCTTCTTTCCATGCAAGATAGGTCTCATCGCTTGCATCGATTCTGTCCTCAACAAGGATTCCGGAATCATCTGTCAGAAGTGTGTCCACCACATAGTCCATGTAGGCTTTCATCCGGTCAGACAGATCCTGGTAGGCCGTCCCGTTTGCATTCTGCATTTCGGAAAGCACGGAACTGATCGCGTCTTCCTCTCTCCTGGAATAGGTCTCCAGAACCTCTTTTTCTGCAGTGCCTGCATCACTTTGGGTAAACCGGCTTGTATCAATGATCTCGTTCTTGAAAAATGCATTATAAACATCTCCCACCGGAATGACGATGGAGTCTGCATCGGTTACATTGCTTGTATCATAGTCAAGACGGTTGACCATCTTGGAAAGCAGAATCGCCGCAAGCTTCTCTTCGAGAATATTGTAGGCGGCAATCTGAAGATCCGCGTCAATTGACAGGTATACATCATTTCCTGCCTTTGCCTCTGTCACCTTCTCGGAATCGATGACCTTTCCGACATTGTTGACGTAGATTTTCGTCTCTCCTTTTTCTCCCTGAAGGGTGCTGTCCATTGCTTTTTCAATCCCGGCCTTTCCGACAATATCTGTCAGAGAGTAGGATTCCTGCTCTTCCTCGGAAAGTGCATTGTACTCATCCTGGGAAATCTGTCCGGTATAGCCGATAATCGATGCAAAATATTTACTGTTGTTATACTGGCGGATGGAGCTCTCTTCGATGCTGACTCCTGTCAGCTCCTCCTGATTTTCCATTATTTCCGCCACTGTTGTATCACTGACATTTGTTGCAATTGTCGTTGCAATATATTTCCGGTACTTGTTCAGGCTGATCGCATACCGGATATTGACAAGCTTCAGAATATCCGATTTCTCGTAATCGTCCTCATTGATTCCGTATCCGTACGTCTCATCAGTGCACAGATAGTGGATAATATCTGTCGCTGTATAGTTTTTCTGTTTCTCGGACAGCTTGTCTATCGTAGCATACCCAAAAATGTCGGCAATAAACCGAAGACGCGCCGTGCCTTCCGTAGAAAACTCATACTCACCGCTGTCATTGAGGACAATACCGAAGCTGTTGATGATGGAGTCCCCGTTTTTCTCGATAATATCGATTACTCTGCGGACTGTCGCGTTCAGCTCCTTGTTTTTCTGCTTAGTCGTATCGTAATCCCCGTTATCTTCGATCGTTACCGAATAGGCAAGAACATTGTCCGCCAGAACTGTTCCGTTCCGGTCGAGAATCCGTCCTCTTGTGCCCTGTACTTCTCTTGTTTTCTGAATCTGGAGTTTGTAGTCGTTCAGATAGCTCTCGCCTCTTACAATCTGAAGATAGAACACTCTCTGCACCAGAATCGCGAACATCACGCAGAATACAATACTCGCGATAAACATTCTGGACTTTACAAGCTTGATGACTGTTTCCTTTATGCGTTCCAAAATATTAAACAAACCTGCTTGCACTCCTTTTTTCTTCTTCTACAAGTTTACGGTTAATTCTTAAAATAAGCTGATATACAATCAAGGTGATAATGACTGTATAGAGCATCTCCGGAATGATGACATGCCCGAGATAGTAAAGAAAATGGAAATCACTCTGGAGCATGAACTGGAAAAAGTAGACCAGTATTCCATATACCAGCTCACTTCCCCCGATCAGAAGAAGCGGCAGTTTGATATTTTCATCATAGTAGAGCTTCTGGAAAAATCCATTGGCATATCCGATCACTGTGTATAATAAAATATAAAATCCAATATACTGTCCGAAGCTGATATCAAGCAGAAATCCGCTCAGCACTCCAACGAACATCCCCTCTTTCTTCCCCTGCATGAATCCAAAGGCTGCCGTCAGAATGATCAGAAGATTCGGCTTGATCGAAGCAAGCTCAAGATAGCTGAATATCGTTGTCTCCAGGAGGAAAAACACGATCACAAGAGCTGCCTCAATGACTTTGCGTTTTACAGCCAGCATGAGTTGTCTCCTTTCTATTCACCCGATGAATCGCTTTCCGTCTGATTTCCATTGTCGATCAGATCCTGTTTTGTCGTCGTAATGACAAGAACTTCCTGCAGCTTTTTGAAATCTACCGCAGGGATGATATATCCGGAACGGGTCAGATTGTTTGAATCCACGTTGACCTCGCTGACATATCCGATCAGAAGCCCCTGCAGATATTTACTGCTGATATTGGACGTTACAATCTGTTCTCCAACTGCAACTTCATTTTCATTATTTGCCAGCTGCTCAAACTGTACAACACCGTTGTTGATCAGCTTCAAATCTCCGCTGACAATACACTGGTCAAAGGTTGTCATGACCATGGCCGATATATTGACCTCATCGATAATCGAACGCACAGTAGAAGAATGCGCATTGACCTCTGTCACAATTCCGACAAGTCCGTTTCCGCTCAGGACATTCATATCTTCACGGATTCCGTCCTCGCTTCCTTTGTCGATCGTAAAGGAAGTAAACCAGTTGCTTCCGTCATTCGCGATCACTCTCGCTCCTACTTTCGGATAGTCGGATGTATTCTGATCCATCTTGTATAAATCATAAAACCGCTCCAGCTCCACTGCTTTTTGCTGCAGCTGGTTATTTTCCGCTTTCAGATTTTCATTCTGTTCTTTCAATGTTTCATTTTCTTTCTGTACACTTTTCAGTGTGGCAAAATTATCCGCCACATCGTTGACCCATGTCCCGATCACATTGATCCCTTTCTGCATCGGGACCACCGTATAATCTGCGATCGCCCGGAGCGGGCCGCTTTTGACATCTGCAAAAAAGGTCGCCGCCATGCACACAACGCAGGCAGCCACGATGATCAACAGCCAGTATTTACTTTCCAAACCTTTTTGATTTCTTGTCTTCATCTTATCTCATCCACCTATAATTTTCGTCTTTCATGGAATATGCCAGATCCTTCAGATCGTCCGACAATAGAATATCACGCACTCCCCGGATTGCGCTTAAATGGGGCTCTTTAACCGTATAAAACGGAATCCCCGTTTTTTCCTCCATATATCTGTCCAGACCTTTTGTACAGGCAATGCCTCCCGTCAGACAGATTCCCCGCTTTCTGATCGCCGCAAGCACATCCGGCGGAGCCTGTTCCAGCATCAGCGACACTGCTTCCCCGCAAGGCTTAAGGAACTCTTTCACAGCGGTTCTGACAATATAGTCCGGGATCTCCTTGATTCCGGGTCTTGACCGAACCAGGTCTCTCCCTGCAGCCATTACCGCGTGTCCCTGTTCTTCTCCAAACACGCTGCTCTGAATCCGCACAGCCTCTGCTGTCAGCCTGCCAATCACAAAATCCAGATGCCTCCTGACGAGAGTAATGATGGCTCTGTCTATGGAAGCCCCTCCGGTCTTTAACAGACGGTTCAGGACAATCCCGCCTCTGGACAGAACAGAAATATCCGTTGTCTCGCCTCCGATATTGACGATGGCCGCTCCGGTCTCCTGTTTGATATCAATCCCGGCTCCAATCGCATCTGCGACGCCCCGCTCCACGATGCGGACCTCTTTTGCCCTGGCCGAAGAATAGATCAGCAGATCAAAAAACGCTTTCTTTTCCATCTCTGTCACATCTGTCGGAACCGCAATCACATATTCTGTCCCTCTGGAGAAGAATCCCTCCTCTGTCTTCAATTCACTTTCCAACAGGTACTGCATCTCTCCGATTCTGGAAATCACACCTTCCTTCATCGGAAACTCGATTGTAATTTCCCCCGGCGCCTTTTCATACATTTCATAGGCACGGTCGCCTGTTGCAAAAATCTCTGTCTCATTCCGGACGGCTACCGCATTTTTTACGGTCCGGATCCGGTTTTCCTTTTTATCATAAATCTTTAACTGATACGTACCAAGATCCAGGCCATAAATACTCCTAGCCATCTTCGTCCCAGTCCCTTCTATTATTTATATCCACCCTTTTTCAGCAAGGCTCACATACGACCGGTCACCGATAATGATGTGGTCGATCAGCGTGATTCCGATCAGTTCTCCCGCTTTCGCGATCTTTTTCGTCACAAGTATATCCTCCCTGCTCGGCTCCGGATCGCCGCTCGGATGATTATGCAAAAGTATAATCATCACCGCATCTTTCTGTAATGCTTCTATAAACAACTCTCTGGGAGAAATCACAGACATATTGACTGTCCCCTTGGAAATTCTTGTCTCACCCAGAAGCTTTGACTTTGTATTTAACATCAGCAGTTTCAGTTCTTCCTGTTTGAGGTGACGCATATCTTCCATATAATAGGAAGCGATCGTCTCCGGCCTGTCAAAACAGAGCGGCTCTTTTGCTTTCTCTTTCGCAATTCTTCTTGCAATCTCACAGAGGCAGAGAATCTGTACCGCCTTGACCTCCCCGATTCCCGGAATTTTCATCAATGCCTCTTTCGAGTAGGAAGGAAGCCTCGTAAGCCCGCCCTCTTTTCCGTCCGGGTAAAGCACTGCTTTTGCTGTCTCCAGCACATTGCCTCCTTTCGTACCGCTTCTTAAAAGTACGGCCAGAAGCTCAATATCGGTCAGGCTTTTTGCACCAAAACGTCCACATTTTTCATATGGACGTTCCTCTTTCAGTAACTCTTTCATTTTTTGATTCATACTCTTTTGTAAACTCTGATGATCGATTCAGTAGATTATAAGAAGCGATAAATAATGATAGAAAGAATCATGCCAACAATGCTGGCGATAGAAATATTCACACTCAGTCCCAAAGTGAGAACCAGAATCCCAAGATCCAGTACAACCGGCTGCTGCAGGCCAAATGTCTGACCGTACGAAAGCCATCCAAGTCCGGGAATATCCTGTGCGAGCATCCCTATAAATCCGCCCAACACAATGCCTGCCAGAAGCATCAGGAGAAGTCCCCATCCATTTTTGCTTCCTGCTCCTTTCATCTGTAACCCTCCAAACTCTAGTGTTTTACAAACCGCTTTTATTCTAACACACTTCAAAAAAAGTGTATAGACTTTTTGTGCATTAAATTTTCCTTAAGAATCGACAACGTATTTACGGGGCCTGCGGGTACTTTTGTCGGTAACGTGTCGTCAACGGAACCGTAAGTAGAACGCAGTCTATGTAAATAAATGTAAGAATATGCACGAATATACCATACTTTTTTTTGCATAACAATTCCCCTACGGGGTATCGTCATTTTTGTTTTTCTCAAAATAAAACTCCACCTTTGTATCACTATGGATCAGGCCGAACCTGACCCCGACCTGGTAGGGGATACTGTCCCGCTCTAGCCTTTCCGGGATCCCGGATACATACGCCCGGAATTCCTCCACGGTGAGGGTGTGCTTGTAATGGTTGCAGCTACGGCAGGCAGGTAGGAGGTTGTCCAGCGTGTCGCTCCCGCCCTTCCTGAGCGGCACCATATGGTCCGCCTGCATTTCTTCAAACGTGATCGGGCAGCCGCAGTACGCACAGCGGCCGCCGCATTTTTGGTAGACCCGTTCCCGCTCTGCTTTGGTAAACCGTTTTCTGCCCATCCCTATATCTCCTCCTTACCGGATGGTTCTGCATGACTGGACTGCCTTTGTGCCCCGTCCGTTTCCCGTGCAGGATCTGCCTCCGGCAAACCGGCTCTGTCCATCATACGGTTGACAAAATTGACTTGTTTTGAAAAATCCGTGACAGGCTTCCGGTTCAGGCGGTCCAGCATGTCCTCAAAGACAGCCTGCATTCGGGTAAGCACGTCTTCTATCCCCCGGTTCACAGCCCGGATTTCGTCTCCAAACAACGTCCTCCTGTCCAGTCCCCCATAAGATTCCACCAGTTCAGTCAGGGCTGGCAGGAAATCCTCCACCAGTCTTTCCACTATCTCCAACGCTTGGGGACTCTGTACTGCCGTATCCAGAATTGCTTCCGCTGATTCTTCCAGCTTCTTCAGCTGTTCTCTCCATACCGCATCCGGCAGTTTTTCTCGAAGGCTTCCCAACCTCCGGATCCGCTTCCGGCCTGTTTTGATCATGTGTGCCATTCTCAGCCGTTCCACAAAACCACAGCTGTCCAGGCAGAACACGGAGGCTATGAAGATACCGACGACGCAAATCCCAATGAAAATGATCTGACCAACATCCATTTTCTTCGTCTCCTTTCTTTTTAGTGCTCAGTGTTTGGAAAAGCACTGGAACATACATTGGTTTTCCTTTCCCAGCACCATGCTGCACGTCCGCCCTGCCTGGGTGAGCACCGGGCGGATGGTCTCATAATCATCCCGGAACAGCCCCTGTTTTGCATACTGGCTGATACAGCAGAGCATACAGCGGAAACTTTTCGCTACGCTTCGCTTTGCCAGGGGATCCCCTTCCAGCCCCTGAAGTTCCTCCGTTAAGTGGATGCAGTAATATTCCAGGTCCTGCGCCCGTACCTGCCGGCAGCGCTCAGATAGGTTGATGGATGCCATGGTATCCACGTCCGCCGCAAACCTTGCCACCTTCCGGTTCAACAGGCGTCTGGCAAACAGGTCTGCGTGCTTCCTTTCGCAAAAGGATGCAATATCCTCCTTTTTCTCTCTTTTCACAGCACTCCCGATCACCGGCACTGCTGCAGCCATCATGAGAACGAATTCCATAAATTCCAGCTCCTTTCCAATTCTAATATGGTGGAATTTTTCGATTCCAACCGCACTTTTTTCTTTTATCCTAACAGAATGCAGGATTCTGCCGGAAATTGCCTACGTTTTTTTGTAAAAGCCGGGAACGAAAAGGTCGGGGAGATTCCATATTCCAACTGAAAATCAAAACGAATACAGGAGGAAAGAAATGATGAAACGAATTTGTCCAAAATGCGGAGGGCATACCTTCCGTGCCTACCAGAAACGTCTCCATGCGGTGATTGTGAATGAGGAGAACCAGCAGATTGGAATGGACTCCGATACAGCAGTGGAATTTGAGGAACCGACCGGACCATACGAGTGTGTGGACTGCGGGGAAGAATTTGATTCCCTGGATGACCTGAAGGCAGTGGTTACTTACTCAGACCTGGTTTTTACAAATGTAGAAGAAATTTTTGAAGAGCCTCTTCCGCTGGATACCAAAGAGGAAAACCTAGTATCTACCATCAGGGAAGTCATTGCAGAACTGGCAGCTGAAAAGGAGAACATAAAGGGATATTACTGCTGGAAGGCCTTTTCCAATGAAGGGGCGGACCGAAAAGGCATAATGCGGATCATCCGTGTGGAAGGCATGGAGCCGGACGTTCGGGTATTTACGGATCCGGGGCCTGCTACTCTGCAGATCTCCATTCCGGCGCTGCAACGGATACAGAAATCCATACCGGTCCGAAAGGTGGCTCCTGATAAATATCTGATTGGCGCTTGTCAGGTTCACGCACACGCAGTAGAACCAGTCTGTCCGATACGATCCGATGCAGGAGAGATCACAATCCGTTTGATTTCCCTGCCGGCAGAGGAACCGAAAATTTTGACCCTGACCCAGGCAGCGTTTGAAAATGCGCTGATCCGGTACAAGTCTAATGAAGACGGGATCAGCGGGTTATACTCTGAATCAGATTTGTCCGTGTTGTACCAAACCACGGTAGACAAAACAGAGTATCCAACGTATTCCGGTTGGGAAGATGATATGCTCCGTTCCGGTGTATTTGTACAAATTTAAGGCTTGCAGCTGTCCTTTATGGGCAGCTGTTTTGCTGTGTTGGCGCTATTGCTTCCACGGAGAAACATGATTATAATAGAATCAGAAAGCAGATGTTCTCTCATGTTCTTTGTGAATCTTATGAAGACAGGAGGGAACCAACATGAATACGCAACTGTCCAACTTATATGCCATGACAGAAGATACCCCCGAAAAGCGGAAATATGATGAGGCGGCAAAAAATATCCTGTCCAACAGGTATATCTTGGCACATATCCTCAAGCACTTGGTGGATGATGTCCAGGGATTCTCCATCGAGGAAATCATTTCCTTTATGGACGGACTTCCGATTATTTCCAAAGTTTCTGTTCCGCCTACATTACGGGGCGAGAACCTGGAAAGCAAATTATTGGGAGAAGGAACGGTCTTCTACGATGTACGGTTTTCCATTTATCCAAAAGGGGATCGGGAATGCCGAATCTTCTTTGATGTGGAAGCGCAGAAAGACTATTATCCAGGCTACAGCATCCCGACACGGGGAATCTTTTACGGAGCCAGGATGCTTTCCGAGCAGTTGGAATCGGAGTTTTCTCCGCCAGATTACGACCAGCTGAAGAAGGTATATTCCATCTGGGTGTGTCTGGATCCGGCAAAATATATTGGGAATGCCATTTCTGAGTTTTTTATTGACAAAAGGGATATTCTTGGACACATTCCCTGTCGGCAGGAAGATTACGATAAATTGCGTGTGATTCAGATTTGCTTGCAGCCGGAAACGCCAGGAACGGAGCATCCGGTTATCCGTTTGCTGAACACATCGTTCAGCAGAAAAAGCCGTAATGAAATCGACACAATTATGGAAGAAGAATTTCAGATCCCGCCAGAGGAAGGGATCGGCAGGGAGGTTGAAATCATGTGTAATTTGAGTGATCTTATCGAAGAACAGGGCATACAAAAAGGCATTGAGCAGGGCATTGAGCAAGGTGCACTTATCACCATCCGCCAGGCACTGGACAACGGGATGGAGGAAGCTGCTGTGAAGCAGTACTTAAATGCCACAGACGAGCAGATCGAACAAGCCAAAAGACTGGTTCTGAAAGCGTAGACAGACAGAAAGGAGACGGCCATGTGCTGTCTCTTTTTTGCTGCCATAAAAACAGACAGGGGGGAATCCCCTGCCTGTCTGCATTATTCCTGTTCTTCCGTGCTGTCCGGCTCGTCCGATGCACTGCTGTCTGCTTCCGGCACTTCGTCGTCCGGGTAGTCGTCCTCAATGGTATCGTAGCGGTTCTCCGGCACTTCCGGCGTCGGCACCTCCGTCGGGAGGCCCTGGATCCGTGATGCCTGTTCCTCGTACCGCTGCTTCAGGAAATTGTACTCGTCGTACTCCCGGCAGTTTTCCAGTGCGTTTGCCGCATCCTGGAGGAGGCGTCTGGCCGTATCGGTGTTGTAGTCCCGGTCTGCCAGGGCATCCAGGTACCATTCCATATTGCTGACCCGCTGTTTATGGAGCTTCTCCGTGGCAGCAGCCTGGTTGGCCTCGTCCTTTGCATCACGCTCGGCAGCGGCCTGTTTTGCGGCTTCCGCATCCGCTTCTTCGATCTTTGTCTCCCACTCCTGGTAGGTCTTCTGCAGCTTTTCGTACTTCTCAGCCACCCGGGTCTTAAAGGAAGGCTGTTTTTCCGGATCCGGGATGGCTTCCACTGCCTCCACTGCAGAAGCGTAGGCGCTGTCCATGCCCTTTGCCGTTGCCACACTGGTAATCTCGTAAGCCTCAAATGCGGCGACCTTCGCTTCGGCGTTTTCCAGGGCCTCTTTCAATTCCTTCTCCTCCTGGTGCTTCTTTAGCTTCTTGGCATTCTGGGAGGAGTACAGGTCATATCCTGCCGGGCGGCGCAGGTAGGAGCGCTTGCCCATGTCCAGGTTCCCCGCTTTCCTGCTTCCCAGCTTCCCGCCGGAGAGGACGTTCCGGTACTCAATGGTATCCGGCACCTGGAAGTCGGAGGCTGCCTTCCCCTGGTGCACCTGGTTCATGAAGGATTCCCAGATCCGGTTGGCATAGTCAGTCCGGCTGAGAACCCCGTTGTCATCCCGGCCTACCCACACGGATGCTGTGTAGTAGTTGGTATAGCCGCAGAACCAGACATCCCGGTTGGAGTTGGTGGTGCCCGTCTTCCCGGCTGCGATCTGGCCTTTTAAATCTATGTTGGCACCCGTGCCGTAGGATTCTTCCAATACCCCCTCCATGGTGTCTGTCAGCATAAAGGCCGCATCCTCACTGTAGACCTGGACCGGCTTCTCCTTCCCGTCATAGACCGTCCCTTCCGTCTCATGGGTGATTTTCACAAGGCAGGTCTGGTTTCGGTAGGAGCCGTGGTTCTGGATGGCGGCATAAGCCCGTGCCATTTCGTCCACCTTCACCCCGTAGGTGAAGCCCCCCAGGGCGATGGACATGGCGGAGTTGTCCGCATACCGGATACTGGAAAACTTCATCTGTTCCAGGTATTTGAGGGCATTCTCCTGCCCCACTTCCCGGAAGACCTGGAAGGCCACGGTGTTGGTGGACAGGGCCAGGGCTTTCCGGAGGTTCATGGCACCCAAGTACCGGTTATTGGCATTCTTCGGGCTGTAGCCGGATACGGTGACCTTCTTGTCCGTGTAGATGCTGGACGGCACTGCAATGCCTCGGTCAAAGGCCGGCCCGTAGACCAAAAGCGGCTTGATGGTGGATCCCGGCTGGCGTTCGGAGAGGAATGCCCGGTTGAACTGGTCCTCCCCACGGCCGCCTACCATGGCCACGATGTACCCGGTCTCATTGTCGATGCAGACCGCCGCACCCTGGAGGGCGTATTTCCCGTTCTCCTGGGTCTCCTTGCTTCCGGAGAGGGACTGGTCCACGGAGGCCTGGAGTTTCTCCTGGATGCCCGTGTCAAAGGAAGTCTGGATGGTGTAGCCGCCGCCCCGGATCAGGGACGCCATCTTTTTGTAGCTGTCGGTGTAGGCGGCGTCATACTGCTCGTAGTCCTCCTCGCTGTCAAAGAGGTACCGGAATTCAAACCCGTCCTGCTCCATCAGCTTCAGGGCTGCACAGTGCATGGCATAGCTGCACATATAGTTGCTGGAACTTAAGAGGGAGGTTTCCGTCTGGGTCACGGTGATCTCCTGCTCCTTTGCCTTCTTGCACTCCTCTTCTGTCAGGAACCCGCATTCCTGCATCTTGTTTAAGATGGAATTCTTCTTCTTTGTGGCCAGTTCCATGCTTGCCACCGGGTTATAGTTGTTTGGGCTGTTGCTGACTCCTGCCAGCATGGCGCATTCTGCCGTGGTCAGTTCCGTCACGTCCTTGCCGAAATAGAACCGGGCGGCGCTTCCCACACCGTAGCAGCCGTTCCCGTAGTAGTTGGAGTTGCAGTAGAACTCCATGATCTCCTGCTTACTGTACTTCTTCTCCAGCTCCGGTGCCATCAGGATTTCCAGAAACTTCCGCAGGAAGCTCTGCTCCTGGGATAAGAGGTTGTTCTTGATGACCTGCTGGGTAATGGTGGACCCGCCCTGGGTGATCTCCCCGCCGTTCTTCACCAGCGCCAGCGCCGCCCGGAGGGTTGCCTTATAGTCCACCCCGTGGTGGGTTTTGAAGTTCTGGTCCTCCGCCGCAATGTAGGCATTCTGCAAGTCCAGGGGGATGTCCGAGATCTCCCGGTACTCGTAGCTTCCGGAATCCACTTCCCCGATGACATTGCCTTTTCCGTCCAGGATCTTCGTGTTCCCCAGCTTCCGGAAGGTGCCCTTGTCCATGGTGGCCAACGTGTCGTAGGCCGTCTCCTGCAGTTCCTTATAGAACGATGTGTGGGTGACAATCAGGTACCCGATGCCGGAAAGCACCAAAAGAACCGCCAGCACCGTCAGGATCCGCCGGAGCCACCGCTTCCATTTCGGGCCTTTCCTGCCCCTTCCCGGCTTCTTCCGCTTCCTGGTTTTCGCTTCCCGTTCTTTCCGCTTTTCCTGTTCTTCCCGGTCTTCCTGCTCATCCCACTCTATGCCGGATGCCGCCTCCGGGATGTCCTGTGCCATACGTTCTTCTCGTTCTACTGTTTCCCCGGCTCCGTCTGTCCGTCTGGTTTCGTCAGTCATGCCGCTTCCTCCTTTCCCGGTACCTCCAAAAGCCCTGCCTCCCTCATGCTTAAGTACTCCCCGCCGTGGGCAAGGATCAGGTGGTCAATGAGGGGGATGTCCATCAGCTGCCCGGCGTTTGCCAAAAGCCTGGTGGTCTCCATGTCGCCCCGGCTCGGGAAGGTGCTGCCTCCCGGGTGGTTATGGATCAGTAGGAAGGATGTAGCCCCGCTTAGGCACAGTTTGACGAAAATATCCCTTGCGCTGATCTGGCTCTGCCTTGCGGTGCCGTGGCTTAATTCAAACACCCCGAGACCACGGGATGCCTGGTTCACCCCCAGGATGTAGACATATTCCTCCGCCAGGCTGTCCATCCGGAACTCCTTCTGGAAGAATGCCGCTACTTTCTTTGGCGTGTCCAGAGGCTCCGTCAGGGGAATCTCCCGGACTTTTTCCATATAGTGGACCCCATCCGGGTCCAGGTAAGTCTTATACTGATTCAAGATTAATCACTCCTTTTCATGCATTATACGTCCGGGGACATCCGCCCGGTAATTTTGGCTACGTATGCAAAAAGCGGGGAGGTTATCCCCGCTCCAGTCTGACCTGCCGCCAGACGCCCCAGATCCCCAGCGCCCCGAACAGGATGCTGAACAGGATCCGCATGGTGTCCCATGCCCCCGGCGGTGTCACCAGGGAGGCCGCCAGGTGGTTTGACAGTCCCGTAATCCCCACAGACGGCTGTTTCGCATACCAGTAGATGCTTACCAGCGCCTGGGAGAGGATGGCCGCCCCGACCACTGCAGTGAAGATCACCATGCAGGGACGGAACAGCTTCCGGAACAGGACGGCGCAGCCCAAGGCGCATACCACGCCCACCCCGAAGAGGGTGACGTTGACCGCCACATGGGGGAACCGGGCCAGGATCAGCCCGAACACCAGGGCCATCATCAGATATTCATGAAGCACGGCCCCAAGGAATGCCCCGCACAGGGCCACCACCATGGACGGCTCCGACACCCAGGGAAGCCCCGGGTGCAGGTATCGCCAGAGGCATAAGCCTGCGGCAAACCCTGCTGCGCCGTACAGGAGCGGCAGCAGGTGATACCCGCTGGTCAGGCAGGCATACCCAAAGATGACAATGAGGATGAGAAAGATCAGCGATTCCAAACCGGACCCTCCCTTCGTTTTCCCATTTGCCCGTGTGGAAACGGGCTGCTCATTGTGAAGAAGCCCGGACGTGCCGGGCTTTCGGGAACCCGGATCGTCCAAATTAAAATTCAAGAAACAGAAGGAAACAATGTGACCCGGATTCCTGCTTATAATATGGAAGATCGGAAGGGGATATCCTTGCCTGAGTAGCTTTCTTTCCATCTATGATGAAATTGACGGCGCACATTCGTGACTTTAGTCGTGAGTAAGCCGTCCTTTATTGAATGAAATCAAGCAGAACACTTGTTCTTTTTGCCTGTATATGGTATACTTTAAATATGGATAAAAACGATATTTTTACAGAACAAACCAATGTTACGCATGGTAGGGGATACGTGTATCTTTTACAATATCATATTGTTTGGGTGACAAAATACCGGAAACCCGTACTTACGGGAATGGTTGCAGTAGAAACGGAGAAGCATCTTGCAGACACGATGGAACAGCTGCAGATGGAGTGTCTTGCCATGGAGGTCATGCCGGACCATATCCACCTGCTCGTCAGCTGCAAGCCACAGCTACGGCTTTCTGACGTAATTAAAATCTTGAAAGGGAATACCGCAAGATGGCTGTTTATGGCGCACCCTGACCTGAAAAAATCCCTTTGGGACGGGCATTTGTAGAACCCATCCTATTTTGTAGCAACTGTCAGCGAACGGAGTACAGCACAGATAGAAGCGTATATGAACAGTCAGAAAAAGGAGGCAGAATATGGCGGTAACTGTAACAAAAGAAGGTGACGTATTCCGGTTTTCCGGTCGTGCATTCGACATCACAAAAGCAAAAAATAAAGCCCTGGAACCGTATGGCTGCAGGGTTCATAACTATGGCCTTGTGTTGGAGCTGATCCCGGACGACAGCCAGAGAGCTGGCTTTGCGCAGCAAATTGGGAATGCACGTTTTATGCGCAATCAATACCTGAATGACCGTATCGCTTATTATGAAGAAACCAGGAAAACTTTACCCGTGGATGTCTACAAAAAAGAATACTTCCCCAAATTAAAGGAGCAATACAAGTTTTTGACACTTTCCGATAAGTTTGCTCTGGAATCCGCCATAGAGCATGTGGACAGGGCATACAAAAACTTCTTTGACGGCCGGGCTGCGTTCCCGAAGTTTACTTCTAAATGGAAGCCGTCAGGAAATTCCTATACTACAAAGAGAGCAAATCGCAATATCCGTCTGGAAGAACGTGACGGGCTGCCATATATCAAACTGCCGAAAGTCGGCTTGGTACGGTTTGTCCTGCCGAAAAAGCAGACCATTCAAACCCTGGTGCCGTATGGAACGTCCATCCTTTCCGTTGCAGTGAAAAAGAAAGGGGATCGTTATACCGCATCTTTGCAATTGGAAACAGTTGTAGAATCCCCGGTGCAGCTGAATCAAATGTCGGTTCGTGATATCATGGCTGCAGATATGGGAATCAAGCTGTTTGCTGTTATCGGCGGCGAAGACTGGGAAAAAGAGATACCGAACCCACGGTGGATCCGGATCCATGAAAAGCGTCTGCGTCGGCTGCAGAAATCCCTGTCCAGAATGAAGTATGACGAGGAAACCCACACCGGCTCAAAAAACTGGGAGAAAGCCAAACAAAAAGTAGCTGCGGAATACCGTAAAATCGCAAACCAGCGGAAAGATTTCCAGCATAAACTGAGCCGCCGGATTGCAGACAGCTGCAGCGTATTTTGTTGTGAGGACTTGAATATCCGTGGGATGGTCAGAAACCGTCACCTTGCGAAAGAGATTGCTTCTACTTCCTGGGGGCAGTTTCTGACAATGGTAAAGTATAAAATGGAACGTCAGGGAAAACATTTCATACAGGTAAGCCGCTGGTTTCCATCCAGCCAGACCTGTTCCCACTGCGGATTCAAAAATACAGCGGTAAAAGACCTTGTGATCCGTTCATGGAAATGCCCAAAATGTGGAACTTACCATAACAGGGATGTGAATGCAAAAGATAATATCCTCGCCGAAGGAATCCGGCTGCTGCAGGAGAATGGAAACATTGTTACTGTGTAAAAGAAAAAAAAGAAAATAATACCGAATTTTATACCTTAGAAAAGAACACCTGTAGACTATATGCGGCTAACAAAGCTACTGTCGATAATTCTGTAACCCGTAAACAAAGATCGTGGTACCTCGGGGAACCGTGGAAGCCGTGGGGAGACCCGCAAAGCCTGCACTGCGTATAGCGCAGACTGTTTCCGGAAGTCCGGTACAGAGAGCCAGAATAAGACCCGCCCAAAAGGCAGGCATCAGGCAAATGAAGCAGGAAATACCTTTACAAGTGAGCCGCCACTTAAAAACGTCGGTTCAAACTATATTGGAAGCTCACAACTTTAGTCGTGAGTAGTTCACGAAACAGAAGGAAACAACAGGTTCCGGGTTCCTGTCCCTTATATAGAAGATTGGCGTCCGGCATCATTATGTTTCTAGTATTACTGAGATATTAAAAAATCTGAAATTTGAAATTCGGAACCAGGTGCCGAATTAGTTTTGACTAACTTGACAGAAATCACATTTCCGTGTATACTCTCCCATATAATACACCATAGCACGACTACCGGCTTGCGGTGCCTGTCCCTTTCTCCCCTTCGGACAGGCGCCGTTTTGCTGTCCACATAAGAAAAAAGCACCAGCGTTTGCTGATGCTTCTTTTTTTTGAACCGTTTAATTAAATGGCAGTTCCTCGTCTACTCCGTCCGGGATGTCCATGAACCCGTCATCTGCAGGTGCGCTTGCCTCCTGCTTCTTTCCTGCCGGCTTCTCGCTGTGATCGCCTTTAGATCCGGCAAATTCCAGTTCTTCCACTACAACTTCCGTTGTATAGACCTTCACGCCGTCCTTGTTGGTGTAGCTTCCGGTCTGAAGCCATCCGCAGACGGTGATCATCCTGCCCTGAGTTAAGTATTTCTCTGCAAGCTCTGCCGTCTTACGGAAGGTAACACACTGGATAAAGTCTGCGCTCTGCTCGCCCTCCCGCTTAAACCTGCGCTCAACCGCCAGGTTAAATCTTGCGATCGGGATGCTTTCTGCTCCCTGCGAGTGGCGGATTTCCGGATCCCTTGTAAGTCTTCCCATTAAAATAACCTTGTTCATTTCATTTCCTCCTGTATTTTTTATTTTTTGAATCACCCAGAATATGAAAGAACAGCAAGGGAATCATTTTTTATAATAAAAAGCGACTAACCTGATTTTTCGTTCCTTTTTTTGAGATTCGTTTCCCAAAGAAAAAAGAACCGCATTAAAGGTGCCTCCCGATAAGAAAACATCGTGGGGCAAGAGAGAAACGGTATAGCTT
>LBJMC04202__coassemble_727_pt1 | contig 21091 bp, 18 predicted proteins | sample LBJMC04202__metabat2_high_PE_002 | metagenome-assembled genome bin LBJMC04202 | reverse complement strand
CATTTAAGCCTCTATGACAACGCGGAAGTGATCGTATTTGAAAAAGCTACGATCGGCGGAGCTTCCACAGCTAAATCCGCAGGAACAGTATGTCTTTTTGATGACTCTCTGAAAAACAGATACTGGGACGTAAGACTTTACGGATTTGAATCCTATCTGAAAATGGAAGCGGAAGAAAAAGGATCCGCTGGATTTGACAAGACCGGCACACTCGTTGTCGCTACAAACGAGCAGGTAGAAGCAACAATCAAAACCGGTATCGCACTTGCAAAAGCAGCAGGATATTCAGGTGAATATATCACAGATAAAGACAGAATCAAAGAGATTCTTCCGGACATCTCCACAGAAAATATTCTTGGAGCCGGATATACACAGGATGACGGCTACTTTGACGGAACCATGATCTCCAACACTTATGCAAAGAAACTGCAGAAAAACGGCGGAGTGATCAAGACCGGCGTAAAAGTGACAGAAGTCATTGTGAAAGACAATAAAGTCAAAGGATTAAAGACAAGCGAAGGCGAAGAATATGAATTTGACTATGTTGTAGACTGTACAGGACCATGGAGCAAATTTACAGGGGAACTTGTAGGTCTGGATGTACCGATCTGGCATACAAAAGCCGAGGCATTCTTCCTTTGCCCTCCTGGAAAGAAACTCAGCTACACATTCCCGGTACTGAAATATCCGGAATTCTATGCTTTAAGAGCGGGAGACAACATCTTTATCTGCAAATCCCACCTCTCCATGGATCTGAACAATCCGATGCATGCAGGACAGTGGGATCCGGACAAACTTCCGGAAACAGGCGGAACAGACGATTACTTTATCGACTTCCTGCTTGATCAGCTTGAAGTAAAAGTTCCTGGAATCGTAGACAGCGGTCTTGTATCATCATGGCTGTCTTACCGTGCAGAGCCGAAGGATTTCCTTCCGATTCTTGGAGAAACTCCGGTAGAAGGATACATCCTTGCTACAGGCTACGGCGGAAATGGTGTCATCGAAGCACCGGCAGCAAGCCGTGATCTTGCAAAACTGATTATGCGCGGCGAGTCCACTCCGTTACTGGAAGACTGGGCATTCAAACGTCTGCTTTAATTTTAGATAAAAATCTGGTGCAGTCCGGCAGTGAAGTTTCTTCGCGGCCGGACTGCTGTGAAAATTTCAGGAGGAAAACATGGATATAGCGGTTCTTATTAAACAGGTACCTGTTTCAAACAATGTATCAGTAGATCCGGAGACACATGCCCTCATCCGTGCAAGTGCAGAGGGAATGATCAATCCGGCTGACTTAAATGCAATCGAAGAAGCCATGATGCTCAAAGAGCAGACAGGCGGAAAGGTTGTAGTTTTCACGATGGGCCCTCCGGATGCCGAAAAGGCACTTCGTGAGGCAATGGCACACGGCTGCGATGAAAGCTGCCTGATCACAGACAGGGTAGTAGCAGGAGGCGATACGATTGCGACAGCAAGAGTACTGGCGGAAGCAATCAAAAAATATGGACAGTTTGATCTGATTCTTGGCGGCGCTCTGTCTGCGGACGGAGCAACAGGTCAGGTTGGAGCAATGGTTGCGGAATGTCTTGGAATTCCTCACATCTGTGAGATTCAAAGCATCAAGTATGATGAAGCTGCGCCGGACAAAATCGAAGCGGTGAAAAAAGTATACGGGGAACGTTTCCTTGTACGTACTTCGCTGCCGGCAGTGCTGTCTGTAAACTTTGGATGCAATGTGCCAAGACTTGCTACACTTCGTAGTACAAGAGCGGCAAAGAACAAACCGCTTGCTGTCTATACTAACGCGGACCTGAATCTTCCGGAGGACCAGGTCGGAATTAAAGGTTCTCCGACAGCAGTCATCGATTCCTTCGAACCGACAGGAGGAAGAATGGCAGAAATGCTGACCGGAACACCGGAAGAACTGGCTGTGAAACTGAAAGACCTGATCGATGAGGAGAAAGGAAATTTATAATGGCTAATGGAATTTGTATTTTCGCAGAAAATTATAATGGAAAATTAGAGCCGGCTTCTGCAGAACTTGTCTCCGCGGCACGTCTGATTCAGGAAACAACAAAAGAGCAGATCAGCGCGGTTGTTGTGGCAAAGGACTGCGACGGTATTATTGAAGAATTAAAAAATATTGGCGTAGAGAAAATATACGCTGTAAAGACAGATCATGATATCCTTTTTCAGGATGATGCTGCAAGTCAGGTACTTGCTGATATGATCAGAAAGATAGATCCGTCTTCTGTTCTGATTCCGGCGACACCGGCAGGACGTTCCATATTCTCAAGAGTAGCGATGAAATTAAACTGCGGACTGACCGCAGACTGTACAGAGCTGCTGGTGGGCACAAAAGAGGATGGATCCTACTATATTAAACAAAACAAACCATCTTATGGAGAAAACGTTTTTGTTACCATCGTTACAAGAGACGGATACTATCCTCAGATGATGACAGTACGTCCGAGTGTTTACACAATCCCGGAAAAGTCAGAGGGAAACGCGGAAGTTGTCTACATGGATGATATTCAGATCCCGGAATCCAGAATTGAGATCGCGGAAATTCTGCCTCAGGAAGATTCTACAGACAGCATTCTCTCCGCGGAGATTGTTGTCGTAGGAGGAAGAGGAACTCTGGAAGACGATAATTTTGAACTTGTAAAACAGTTTGCGGATAAGATTGGGGCTGCTATCGGCGGTACCCGTCCGATGGTAGATACAGAGACAATTCCGTTTGACCACCAGATCGGTCAGACCGGACTGACAATCCGTCCGAAAATCTGTATTTCTCTTGGTGTATCAGGAGCAATCCAGCACACAGAGGGTATCAAGGATACCAAACTTTTTGTTGCAGTTAATACCGATGAGAATGCGGCGATCTTCAAAGTGGCTGATTATGGAATGGTAGCCGATCTCCGTGAGGTTCTGGAAAATTATCTGAAACTGTAGTACAATACAACTGAGGTGAGACAAATGGAATTATTAGAATTAATGAGAACAAGACACAGCATCCGCAGCTATGGCGATGCGCCGGTATCTGAGGAAGACATCACAAAAATCCTTCAGGCAGGAATGCTTTCCGCGTCAGGAAAAGCAATCCGTCCATGGGAGTTTATCGTCGTGACAGATAAAGATGTCCTGCAGAAAATGGCCGACTGCCGGGCAGGATCTGTGAAGATGCTCAAAGAAGCAGCCTGCGCTATCGTGGTAGTCGGCAATGAGGACGCATCAGATGTCTGGATCGAGGACTGCTCCGCAGTGATGAGCAACATGCATCTGATGGCTCATGCACTGGGACTTGGCAGCTGCTGGGTACAGGGAAGACTCAGAAAAGCAGAGGACGGAAGAGACACGGAAGCATTTGTACGGGATATTCTCGGATATCCGGAAAACTACAAGCTTCAGGCGATTCTTACGGTCGGAGTGCCGGCGGAGGAAAAGAAACCTTATGAGTTAAGTGATCTTCCGACAGAGAAGATTCACTACGGAAAATTCTGATAAAACCCGGTGTCATGCGGGGTGGATCTGTACAGAAAACTGTATAAATCCACCCCGCTTTTTTTGCGTTTTTTTGCGGTTGACAAACGGTATTTTTCGTGATATGTTTAGGATAATTTCGTTATAAACAAGAAGAGAAATCAAGGTGAAAGGCGGTGGAGAATATGGATCTGGTCAAGAAGGTGATAGTGCTTGTCTGCAGTATCATCCTGGTAGGGTTTACCCTGACCGATTTCCATTCTGTCATTGCGGAGGATCCGGCGTATGCCGGACATCTTTTTGTCAATAAACCGGAGAAGCAGACACTCACAGCACACGAGAAGAAAAGCCATCCTGATTCGGACGCCAACAGAGAAGAAGCCGGAATTATGTGGAAGTATCTGAGAAGTGGAAAACAGAAAGCGGCCAGAGGACTGGCACTTTCCACGATCTTTCTGGCCGGGTCGGCTGCTGCATTGTTCCGGATTTTTGAAAACCGGCATTATCTGGTAGGTCTTCTCCTTCAGGTAGTTTATATGGCACGGTTCCTTTATGAACTGTCAGTGCAGAAAGACAAGGACGGCAAGAAAAGAACTTCCGCACGGAGGCTTCTGCTTTCGTTCCAGGACAGTTCAAAAATATAAGGAAGACGTGAAAGGAATTAAGGGAAAACCATGGAACGGTTTATGAATTTTATAAAGCGTCAGTCACCGGGGCTTGTCATCACATCAGGGTTTGCCATTGTGATTTTCATTGGAGCTCTGCTGCTTTTGCTTCCGTGTTCCGTGAAGGACGGGGCGACAGTGACATTTGTGGACGCACTCTTTACATCCACGAGCGCAGTCTGTGTAACCGGACTGATAGCCATTGATACGGCAGATCATTTTACTGCGATTGGACAGGCTGTTGTAGCACTGTTGATTCAGATCGGAGGTCTTGGAGTGACATCTGTCGGAGTCGGAGTTATGATCGCGGTAGGACACCGCGTCAGCTACAGGAGCCGGACACTGATCAAAGAGGCACTTAATGTGGATACCTACAGTGGAATTGTGAAGTTTGTAAAAGCGATTCTTCTGACGACGTTGTTTTTTGAAAGTTTGGGAGCAATTTTAAGCTTTATCGTATTCAGTCAGGATTATCCGACACTTCATGCCCTTGGAATCAGTGTATTCCATTCCATTGCGGCGTTTAACAATTCGGGATTTGATATTCTGGGCGGATTGAGAAATCTGATCCCGTATCAGGAGAATGTCCTGCTGAATCTGACCACCTGCGGATTGATTTTCTTTGGCGGTATCGGTTTCCTTGTCATTATGGATATTCTGAAGCAGAGAAAATTCAAGAAGCTTATGTTTCATTCAAAAGTTGTACTGACAACAAGTATTGTCCTGATTATTGTAGGGACAGTCCTGCTAAAGCTGACCGAGCACATCACATGGCTTGGCGCGTTGTTTCACAGTGTTTCGGCGAGAACAGCAGGTTTTTCAACATATCCGATCGGAAGCTTCAGCACAGCCGGACTCTTTGTCCTCTGTGTTCTGATGTTTATCGGTGCTTCTCCGGGATCAACCGGAGGCGGTATCAAGACGAGTACATTCTTTACCCTTGCACAGGCAGTCCGGAGTATGTTTTCAAAACGTGCGGTTGGCGCATTTAAGAGAAGCATCTCAAAACAGAATGTCAGCAAGGCGTATGCGATCACACTGCTTTCTGCAATTGTCGTGGTCGTAGCGGTATTTTTGATGTGCATTATTGAGCCGGATATCGACTTTATGAAAATCCTTTTTGAAGTGATTTCGGCGTTTGGTACCGTAGGACTTTCTACCGGCATTACGCCGGATTTGAGTGATCCGGGGAAATTGATCATTATCCTTGTCATGTTTATTGGAAGACTCGGAGCTATGACCCTGATCACCATGTGGGTAAACCGGCCGGAGCCGAATATCCGGTATGCGGAAGAACAGATTTCAGTTGGTTAAGAGAAAGGAATAAAATAGAGATGAAAAAGAAAGCATCAGCAAAAACTTTTGGAGTGATCGGGCTGGGACGTTTTGGTATGGCGCTTGCCATGACGCTTGCAAAAGGCGAGAAAGATGTCATTGTTATTGACGAAAATGAAAGTAAAGTAAGAGAAATGAGACCGTACACGGATTATGCATTTGTGACAAGCAATTTGAATGAAGAAAGCCTTCGGGAGGCGGGCATCCAGAATTGTGACGTGGTAATTGTCTGCATTGGTACGAATGTAGGAGTTGGAATATTAACAACACTTAGTGTCATTGAGATGGGAGTACCAAGAGTGATCTCCAAGGCGCTTAGTACAGAACAGGGAGCGGTTTTGAAAAAGATCGGTGCAGAGGTTGTCTATCCGGAAAAGGATATGGCATATTTCCTCGGGAAACGTCTGATTTCCGATAATTTTCTGGACTTCATCCATCTGAATGACAGCGTAGAGATCCGGCAGGTACGTGTATCCGGAAGCGCGAGCGGAAAGAGTATTGAAAAACTTGCTCTTCGGAAACACTATCAGTTGAATATTATCGCTTTGGAAAGAGAGAATAAGACAACGATAGAGATCCACCCGGAAGACACTCTCAGAGAAGGCGATATCATTTCTGTAATCGGAAAGGTCGAAGATATCGACGCTTTTGAAAATCAGCTTTAACAGATAAGATAAAAGGTTCTCCTGACAGGAGAGCCTTTTTCGATGTGCGGAACAGTCAAAAAAGAGGTGCATTGTGAGCTGATTTCTATATAATAGAAAGCAGGAATGAAAGGAGTGAAACAGACGATGGAAAAGGAAATCTTGTTTGGCGCTGCATACTATCCGGAGTACATGCCGTATGAAAGAGTAAAAGAGGATATCCGGATGATGAAAGAAGCGGGAATGAATGTGGTGAGAATTGCGGAATCTACATGGAGCACGTTGGAACCGGAAGATGGTGTATTTGATTTTTCCTATATCGACCAGGTTATAGAAGAAGCCGGTAAAGCCGGAATGAAAGTGATTATCGGGACACCGACCTACGCGGTACCGTCATGGCTTTGCAGGAAAGATCCGGGTGTACTGGTAGAAACCGGACAGGGAGAGTCTTACTACGGAAGAAGGCAGATTTTCAATCTCCTCAATCCGACCTTCCGATGCCACGCAGAGCGGGTTATCCGAAAGCTGGCGGAACATACGGCCGGAGCCGGACCGGTAATAGGATTCCAGATTGATAATGAGACAAAACACTACGGAAATATGGGCAGGGAGATACAAGCCGCATTCAGAAAGGCCATGGAAGAAAAATTTCAAACCACGGAGAATCTGAACAAGGCCTTCGGACTTGCCTACTGGAGCAACTCGATTCATAACTGGGAGGATTTCCCCGACATGAGAGGCTGTATCAACGGCGGTCTTGCCTCTGAGTTTTCTGCGTTTCAGAGAAAGATGGCAGCGGATTATCTGATGTGGCAGGCGGATCTGATCCGGGAATACAAGCGGGAAGATCAGTTCATTACCCACAATCTGGATTTTGAATGGAAGAAATTCGGGGCCGATATCGCGCAGGACGGCTATTCCTACGGGGTGCAGCCGGACATTAACCATTACGAGGCAGCAAAAGCGCTGACCCTTGCAGGTACGGATATTTACCATCCGACACAGGACGATCTGACCGGAGCAGAGACGGCCTTTGGCGGAGATTCGGTCCGAAGTCTCAAAGACAGCGGATATCTTGTTCTGGAATGTCAGGCACAGGCTTTTAAATACTGGACGCCGTATCCGGGGCAGCTGAGACTTCAGGCATACAGCCATCTGGCTTCCGGCGCCATCGGAACACTTTACTGGAACTGGCACTCCATTCACAGTGGATATGAGACATACTGGCGGGGAGTTTTAAGCCATGATCTGGACACGAATCCGGTCTACGAAGAAGCCGCTGTTATTGGAAAAGAATGGTCAAAACTGGGAGAAAAAATCAACGGACTGCAAAAAAAGAACGAGATTGCCCTTGTAATTGACAACCATTCGATGTCAGCATTGAACTGGTTCCCGATTGATAAGGACCTCAGTTACAACGACGTTGTAAGGTGGATGTATGACAGCCTTTATGAGATGAATCTGGAGTGCGATGTGGTGGATGTCCGGGCGTTGGACCCGTCCAGATATAGGATGATTGTGACGCCGGCGCTTTACAGTGTGCCGGAGGAGATGCTGAAAAAGCTGGAGACATTTGTCAGAAAGGGAGGCGTTCTGGTCAGCTCTTTCCGATCCTTTGTGGCGGATGAGTACCTCAGAGTGTACCATGACAAGGCACCGCATATCCTGCACGAATGCTTTGGAATGAGCTACAATCAGTTCACCGAGCCCGGGCGTACCCGGCTGAAAGGGAAGGAGGTCCGGTATTTCGCGGAACTTCTGAAAATGGAGGGAGCCGAAAGCATGGCGGACTATGAGCATAAATACTGGGGCCGGTACGCGGGAATGACGCATCACACGTTTGGAGAAGGACATGCATATTATATGGGATGCTGGACCTGCAAAGAAACGCTGAAAGAACTGTACCGGAAGGCAGCAAAATCTGCCGGAATCTTCTGCCCGGAACTGGCCTGGCCGGTGACAGTAAGAAGCGGAGTGAACCGGGAAGGGAAACAGATTCATTATCTGCTGCATTACAGCGAAGAGGAACAGGAAATTCTCTGCCCGTATGATAATGCCGTAGATCTGCTGACCGGGAAATCATACCGGAAAGGGGAGCCAATCTGTCTTTCGGACTGGGATGTGAAAATACTGGAGGAAGCGTAGATGAAAGCGTTTTTATATACGACAACAGAACAAGTCGAATTTTCCGGAATTTGCTCAGGATTCATGACAGGACATTGCCGGTTCTGTATGGCCGGGACGGTTAAAAATGAAAGAAACTCTATTTTCTCCGTAGCATATCAGGTCCGAATACGGTTATAAATGGGAATTTCTTTTTTTAATCCGTAGTAAAGCAAGTTCTAATACGGTGCGAATAATAGAAAATGGATTTGTAACCGTAGTAAATTGGATCGGGATACGGTTTAAATATAAGAAAATATATTTTTGACCGTACAAACCGCACCTAAAATACGGTTGTAATATGGAAAAATCAATTTGCAACCGTAGAGACCAGGTAAAAAATACGGATGAGGGAGCAATAAGTTTGTTTTTAACCGTACCAGCTTCAATAAAATCAGGTTTTGAAGCTAAAAACTTGATTTGTAACCGTAGAGGAATGCTTGCAGGGGGCAGGACGCATTCACATGTTTTAATAAAATTGAAAAATCTATGTAACGAAATCATCCTTTTTCGGATATATGGGCACAAAGGAGGTGAGGGGGAAGATGCAAAGTTTCCACCTGGCTGTGTCAGATCGCGAAACATCTCTGGTATCAGGAACTGGCGAGGCGCAGGCGGAAAGGCACCAGTGAATTAAATGAAAAGCTTGCCTCCTCCGGCGCAGATCTGTCCGAGACTGTCTCTATCAGGGAAGAGAAGATGGAACTGTTCAGGAAAGTGCACATTCTGGACGAGACTGCGAAGGAGGTTGTGCTTCTCAGGCTTACAGGAGCCTTTTCCTTCCGGGAGATCGGAGACATCTTCGGGAAAAACGAAAACTGGGCCAGAGTGACATTTTATCGGGCGAAACAAAAACTTGTGAAAGGATGATGAAGTATGAAATTAAATTGTGAAATAATCAGGGATTTACTGCCGAGTTATATTGATGGACTGACAAGCCAGGAGAGCAACAGACTGGTTGAGGAACATCTGGAAAGCTGTGCAGAATGCAGAGAATATCTGAAGGAAATGCAGGCGGATCTTTCAGCAGAGGCTTCTGTAGAAAAGAACAAGAAAGCCATCCGGCCATTCCGAAAGCTGAACCGGAGGGTAAAGCAGAGGATTGCGGCAGCGGCTGGAGCTGCGGTACTGGTCTGTGTGGTTCTCTTCGGAGTAGGAACGTGGTACTATGGCCGCACATGGACTGCGGATTCCTCGGATGTCAAGATGAGCGTGGAAGCCTCGGGGAGCATTGCAACATTAAGATTCACCCCACAGGAGGACACAGTCCTCTATGTAGAGGCAGATGAAAACGAGGAAAATACGATTGTGATTACAGAAGGATACCGCAATCCGCTGAAAAAGGTATATCAGAAATCCGCCTATTATGGCTATACATTTATTGATAAAAATACCGTGATGGGGCTGAACGGAAAAAGCACAAAAATTGACGAGGATGATGTGCTGACCATCCGGTATGAAGATAAGACAGAAACAATCTCCATGCAGGAACTGGCAAAAGAAGCGCTGGCAAACAATCCGGAACGGACATTCTCTGAATAGAGAATGTCCGCCCGGTCGTTGGGAACAGAAGGGCGGACAAAAGATGAAATAGAGTAAAAGATCAGACGAAAAAAGTACTTTACAATCCTGTAGATATATTGTAAACTCTTGGTTAGTTATTGCTAACCAAGAAAAGACTTGCAGGAGGTACTATGACAATATTAAATCTGATTATGACTGTTATTTCATTGATACTGCTGATCCTCTGTATTATGGCACCCTTTCGGAAAAGCGGTGCGGCAAGAGGACACCAGATGCTTCAGGCGGTTTTAAAGCCCCACACGATCTAAGGGATTCTCCTCCTTGTGACATCACTTGTCCACGGAATTCTCTCCGGAAACAACCCGGCGATGATGAGCGGAAAGCCGGCATGGCTCTGCCTGTTGATTCTTCTGATTTTCTCGGCGTTCAAAGGCAAGATGAAGACCAGAAACTGGATCAAAATCCACAGAGTACTTTCAGTATTGCTCTGCCTTCTGATTGTGGTACATATTGTACATGCCATTGTAGTATAAAAGCTACGGTTGGAAATGGAAAAGGCAGCGGATGAACATTGTACTTACACAGTGCGTATGGTACAATGGATAAAAGAGCAGAAATACAAGTTGTTCAAGTTTTAGCAACAGATACGACCCTCGAAGCGGCAACTTCGGGGGGTTCTTTTACGAGAGGGGCTGTTTTTATGTTAAAGAAAACCGTACTTTCCGGATGCGCAGCAGGAATCTTTCTGGCAGTATTGGCAGGAACAGTTGTGACAGGGGTAAAAAGTCCGATTGAAGGCCAAATTGCACCGGGACTGAAAAAGGAAGCAAAAGAGATGAAGTCCTTTTTTCGCTCGCCTGAATCAGAAACAATGATTGCTGAAATACAGAGAAATCTTACAACATCACATACCGGAGAAGGAAATTCCGTGGAACTCTATGAGGGCCTGGCGTTTGAACCGAAAAAAGCGTATGAAGTTTACACATTAAAAAGTGAACACGTTATTCGTGAATTTGACCAGAATGGTACGTTTAAGGATAATATATCCGAAGAATATGTATTACAGGTACCGCTCAGCAACAGCCAGAATGAACTGGTCGGCCTGACCTTGTTTTATAAGGAGCAGGGAGGTTTTGAATTATTCGCCTATGGAGAAATGGAAGAAAAGCAGGAAGTCCTGACAGATATGGAAGAGTTAAACGCACTTGTAAACGGTCAGGAAGAACTGAGAGGGCAGAAAGAAATCAAAGATGCAAAAACAGTTGTTCTGTATCAATATAATACATATGCAATTTATATCGAGACAGCAGACGCAGAATATATGATTCCGATTTCGGCCAACAACGTCATGACACAATTAGAAGAAAACAAACTTTATACAGCAGAAGAATTTATAGATGTGCTGCGACTGACTTCCAGTGAAGATATAAACAGCGAAAACCCGCTAACCTTAAAGGTTGGCGGGTTTCGCTGTTTATAAGTTATCTAAAGGAATGAGAGTAAAGTGCGGCACTTTGAAGTGCCTTACTTTATGAGGGGGGAGATAGTGATTTGTTTATCAACTATCTGATTCTTAGTATAACCAGAAAATGTGTCTAAAATATGTGCAGATCATAAAAGAAAACGAAATTTTCTTAATGGTCTATTAAGATTTTAACGCAAATGGCCGTTTTACCCGGGAAAAACAGGGTGATCAAGCAGATTTTCCGGTATTGTTGAATAAGCTATCAGATTTTTTCATCCGTATATATCCGGATAATCTGCCTGAGAATACTGTGAAGATAAGGAAGATATTCCTCAATCGGAACCGGCTGACTGTAGAGGATGCAGTTATAGCTGGTGGAACCGATAAGTTCGATAATAGTAAAAAGCATCAGTTCCGGGGTATCGCAGTGAACTCCGTATTTCAGCATTGATTCCAGAAAATGCTCATAAAATTTCTGGGAGATTAAAAATCCTGTATCAGAAACGGTATTCTGAAAAATTCCCCAGGAGAGATTTTTGGCAACAAATTCCATTAATGCGTGCTGGCTGCGGAAACAGTCAATGATATAATCTGTAATAAACAGCAGTTCCTCCTCAAATCCGGAGGCATGAGATGTTTCCAGCGCACGGTGTGCATCATCAAACAGCTGGCCGGCTTTAAAGACGATCAGTTCATTTCTTAGATCATATTTATCCTGAAAATACAGATAAAAAGTCCCTTTTGCAAGTCCCGCCTCCTGAACAATATCAGATATGGTTGTTTTCGAGAATCCTTTCTCTGTAAACAGACGGAAGGCTGTTTTGAGAAGCAGATCCTTTTTCTGCTTTTTATTTTCTTCTACCTTTCCCATGCAGATGTCTCCTTTTTACAATTTGCTATTAGACACATTATGATAGATTTGTCGTGAAAAGTCAATAAAATGACTAAAATTCATTTTTTATACCCGAAATTATTGACTAATAGTCATTTTTGATTATACTTAAGGAATAACGTTTACAAGTGAAAGGAGTTGGTACAGGTGGTGAAAATCGGCAAATGGATTGCCAGGCACAGGGTACTGATTTTAATTCTGGGGATCCTCCTTGTTGTTCCATCGGTGATCGGGATGGCAAAAACACGGGTTAATTATGATTTGCTCAGTTATCTTCCGGAGCATCTGGAAACTGTGAAAGGACAGGATCTTCTGGTTGATGAATACGGCATGGGGGCATTTTCCATGGTTGTGGCGGAGGATATGGAACTGAAAGACGTGCAGAAGCTAAAAGAGGCATTTGAAGAGATTCCGCATGTGAAAGATGTACTCTGGTACGATGATATAACGGATATTACAGTTCCGGTGGAAATGCTGCCGGATGATTTGGAGGAGGCGTTTTTCCGGGGAGATGCTACAATGCTGCTGGCGCTTTTTGACAATACGACATCCTCGGATGAGGCAATGGATGCAGTGACGCAGATGAGGAAGACCGCGGATAAGCAGTGTTTTATCAGCGGAATGACCGGTGTTGTAACGGATATCAAAAATCTTTGTCTGAAGGAGATGCCGGTCTATGTTGTCATTGCAGTGCTGCTCTGCCTTTTCATTCTGGAACTGACATCGGGATCGTATCTTGTTCCGGTATTGTTTCTGCTGAGTATAGGGCTTGCGATTCTCTACAATATGGGAACAAATATTTTTCTGGGCGAGATTTCCTATATCACTCAGTCGCTGACGGCGATACTGCAGCTTGGGGTGACAATGGACTATTCTATTTTTCTGCTCCACAGCTATGAAGAAAATAAAAAACGTTTTCCGGGTGAGAAAGAACGGGCCATGGGGCATGCGATTGCAAACACGTTCCAGTCGGTCATCGCAAGTTCCGTTACAACAATTGCGGGATTTGCGGCATTGTGCTTCATGACCTTCGCGCTGGGAAGAGATCTTGGAATTGTCATGGGAAAAGGCGTTTTGATGGGCGTATTGTGCTGTGTAACCATTCTCCCGTCGCTGGTACTTGTATTTGATAGAGCAATTGAAAAGACAAGCCACCGGCAGCTGCTGACAAATATGGACCGGATTTCCGGATTTATCACAAAACATTACAAAGTGTGGATCGGGGTATTTCTTATTCTGATTATTCCGGCGGCGTATGGAAACAGCCGTACGGAAATTTATTACAACATCGCTCAGTCCCTGCCGGAGTCTTTGCCAAGCAACATTGCGAATGAAAAACTGGAGAAGGATTTCGATATGGCAAATGTGCACATGGTATTGATGGACAAACATATGGACAGCCTGAAAAAACAGGAGATGATGGAAAAGATTGATGAGGTGGACGGCGTGAAGTGGAGTATCAGTATGAATTCCCTGATCGGTCCGGCAGTTCCGGAATCTATGATTCCGTCAGAAGTCAAAGAGATGCTGCAAAGCGAGAACTATGAGCTGGCATTTGTCTGTTCAGAATACGGGGCGGCGACAGAAGCGGTAAACCGGCAGATTGCTCAAATTGACAGGATCGTAAAAGCCTACGACAGCGATGCCATGGTTATCGGGGAAGCTCCTCTGATGAAAGATTTGCAGGACGTGACCGATATCGATTTGAAAATGGTCAATCTGGTGTCTATAGCTGCAATTTTTCTCATTATCATGCTGACCTTTAAATCGATTTCTCTCCCGGTCATTCTTGTTGCGGTGATTGAATCTGCCATTATGGTCAATATGGCGGTCCCTTATTTTCAGGGAGAGAGCCTTCCGTTTGTCGCAAGCATTGTAATCGGTACAATCCAGCTTGGAGCAACTGTGGATTATGCTATTTTGATGACAAGCAGATATCAGAAAGAGAGAAGAAGAGGAAAAAATAAAAAAGAGGCGGTTTCCATCGCGCACCGGATGAGCATGCCGTCGATCGTAAGCAGCGGTCTGAGCTTTTTTGCGGCTACATTCGGTGTGGCGGCATATTCCAATATTGATATGATCAGCTCGATCTGTACGTTGCTGGCAAGAGGTGCATTGATCAGCATGTGTGTAGTAATTCTCATTCTTCCGGCTATGTTTATGATTTTTGACGGTGTAGTATGCAAAACGTCCATCGGATTTCTTGGACAAAAGAAGAATGCGGCAGGTTTTTCGGGAAAGAAAAAAACAGCCTGATTTTAAATGAAGGAAAGGAAATGAATGATGAGCAGAAACAGAAAATGGAAACAGAAAATGGCTGCGTCTCTGGCGGCCGGGATGTCGGTGGTGTTGTCTGCAGTGCCGGTGTGCGCTGCAGGAAGCGAAAATGCAGGAAATAATGCGGTCTGTAAGGAGGAAACGGTTTATGTTAATGCAGATGCTGCGGGAAAGCAGAAATCGGTAACCGTTTCCGAACAGTTGAAAGGGATTCAGAGTACCGGAACAGTCGCTGACGAAAGTATTCTGGACGGGATCAAAAACATCAAAGGGGACGAGAACGTTTCGCAAAATGGAAACCGGCTTACATGGCAGGCAAAAGGAGAGGACATCTTTTATCAGGGGACAACAGAACAGGAACTTCCGGTCTCCATGAAAACAGTATATATCCTGGATGGAAAAGAGATTTCGCCGGAAGAACTGGATGGGAAAAACGGCCATCTGGAAATTCGGATTACATATGAAAATCACGCAAAGCGTACGGTAAGCGTAAAGGGCGGGGAAGAAACAGTATTCAGCCCGATTGTTCTTGTGACAGGACTGATCCTTCCAAATAAAACATGTTCCGATGTCAGAATTGACAACGGGAAAGTTATCAATGACGGGGATAAAAATATCATTCTGGGCGTGGCTATGCCGGGGCTGAAAGAAAGTCTTGGTATGAAAGAAGGAGAGGCGGCGGCAGAAATACTTACGATTCCGGATACGCTGACAATTTCTGCGGATGTGGAAGATTTTTCAATGCCGTCGACTTATACGGTCGGACTGACAGACGTACTGGACGAAATTGATCCTGATAGTTTTGACAGTTTAGATGAACTGTCGGATTCTCTTGCGAAAATGGAAGATGCGGCACTGGAACTGGTGCAGGGCTCAAAAGAGCTGTCCAAAGGAGCTGACACGCTGGGAAGTAGATATGCAGAATTTGATCAGGGGATCGATACGATGCAAAGCGGAATCGATGCTCTGGATGCGGGCGCGGCTTCCCTTGCTGCCGGAATCGCAGAATATACCTCAGGTACGGACACATTAAATGCGGGAATTCAGACGTATTTTGGCGAGAACGGGGAACTGTCCGCTACTATTACAGAGTATAAGAACGGAGTCAATACTCTGCTTGCCGGAATCGAAGAGTATACAGAAGGAGCGGACACTCTGGCAGATGGAGTCAATACCTATGTGGCCGGAGAAGAAAAGCTGGCTGAAGGAGCAAAGCAACTGTCTGCACTTTCCGAAGGCCTGACCAGAATACAGGAGGCCGTCCGGATACTAAGTGAGAGCGCGGACGGAACAGGAAGCGCAGAGGAAGACCTTCTTGCGGCCGCCGGTGAGCTTGCGGACGGAACGGAAACACTCAGTCAGGCGCTGAAGTCAGAGACCGTCCAGAAACTGCTGGAACAGGTTGATGAAATGACGAAGACCGGGCAGGAACTGACTTCAGCCGCCGGCGAACTTGGCAAAGATATTGAAAAGGAGATTGCCGGACCTGCGTCGGAGATTACGGCATCTCTTCAAACACTGGCCGGTCTGCTGAATGAGGTAAACGAAAAAGCTGGTTTGCTGGAGAAAGGATGCAGTGAACAGGTCGCAAAGATCAACCGGACGGTAGAAGAGAATAACCGGAAAATACAGATGGCAAAAAAGGCGGCGGCTGAAGGAGAGGAACAGATTGCCGCGGCTCAGGCCGGGCTTAATCAGCAGATACAGGCACTTCGCGCGGCAGGGCAGGAGGAGGCTGCCGCTCAGATAGAGACAGCCGTGCAAAGCCTGGAGAATGCCCGTACATCCGCACAAAACCTGCAAAATCTTTCCGGACTGGATACAGTAGAAATGCCGGACTTTTCCGAAATTGATACGGAAGAACTGTCCCGGAATGCATCATCGCTGGAATCAGAGATCCGGACAGTTGTGACATCATCCGGCAGGCTTTCTTCCCGGATGACAGGACTGCAGGACGGACTAAAAGAAATGGAAGAAAAGAAGGACGCACTTCCACAAACATCTATGCAGGAAATTTCACGGCAGGTTGAAATTCTTAACCGCGGAATGCAGGGACTGTACCAGGCAGCAGGGACTCTGTCGGGAGGCCTTTCTGAACTGGGAAAAGCATCGGACGCCTTGCAGAATGGAGCAGCAGGGATTCAGAAGCTTCAGCAAGGATTTGAGAGTCTTGGACAATATAATGAAGCATTGAAAAGCGGAGCAGGAAAACTCAAAGACAGCAGTCCGTCGGTACGGAAAGGCGCACAGACCTTACTGGGCGGTACAACACAGCTTTCCAACGGGCTGGACACTTTAGGAAGCCGGCTTTCCTCCGGTTCTGCTGCACTTTCTCAAAACAGTCAGGCGCTAAAGGAAGGCGCTGCCACGCTGAAAAGCGGAACGCAGAAACTGGTATCCGGAGGTGCATCTTTGAAAACAGCAAGCGGTCAGGTACAAAGCGGCATTGATACACTGAGCACCGGTGCCAAGACGTTGGCAGATGGAATGAAACAGTTTGAAGAAGAAGGAATTTCCAAACTTCAGGAAGTGACGGATACAGAGTTTAAGGATATTGCTGACCGGTTCAAGGCGCTCACAGGCGAAGAGTGCAGATACGATACTTTTGCCGGAAAACCGGAAGAGATGGAAGGAACTGTGAAATTTGTCATTGAGACAGAAGCAGTACCGGCCAGATAACAGAGAAGGGGAAAATTCATGAAATGTCAAAACCATCAGTCAGAGATGCCTGATGGTTTTTATGTTTTGAAACGAAAGAAAACAATATGATAAAAATGTGTAAAATGAGAGTAGAAAAGTATGGAAAAATGTGTAAAAATTTATTGAAGAAATTTTTCATAACCGTTTGATGGAGGCTTACAATTATTATTTGATTATCGGAGGGATGCCCGAATGTGTTGTTGCATGGATGGAAAGTAAAGATCCAAGGCAGGTCAGCCAGATACAAGAGGAGCTGATTACAGTTTATGAGAATGATTTTTCTAAACACAATGGAAAAATAAACAGTGGCCGCATTTTGATGGTCTTTCGGAGTATAGTGACACAGCTTGCAAAAGAGAATGAGAAATTTATATATGGTGTGGTCAAAGAAGGGGCCAGGGCACGGGAATTTGAAGAGGCAGTAGAGCCAAGATACTATTCCACTTCACGGGAGGAGATCGACTTTATTGTTCAGCATGGGATGGAAATTGTGCCGATTGAGGTGAAGGCAGGGACAGATAAGTCAGCGGCTTCTTTTAAAAATTATATAAAAAAAAGAAATCCAACCCATGCGGTACGTCTATCAAAAAGAGAATATCGAAAAGATGGTGCAATTACCAATATTCCACTTTATCTGGCAGGAAAACTTCCGGTATTTTTAGATTAGTTGCCTGATTGCATTGTCTATTTAGAAAGGCCTTCGGTTATCTGACATCCTGATAACCGGAGGCTTTTTGTGAAAAGTGAGGACTGGAGTATATTCCAGAAGCAAATGAAAATGACTTGTCATTGCCCAAAATACCCCGGGAAGAGACCGTGACAGGAACTCTTCCCGGGGTTTACACATCCAGATCTGAGAGCAATTATTATGATTCCTTTAACTCCGGCAGATATTTCATGATAAATTCCTCCACGGAGGCTGCTCTGGCAGATCCCTTGACCCAGGTCGTAAGAAGATCCAGATCCTGCTCTTCCAGAATTCGTGTGCGTAAATTGTCAGGCACACGGCCAAGATCTTCTAAAATAGAGAGTACATCTTCCGCTTTCCCCTCTGCTTTACTTTCCCGTCTGGTTGCCTGCACGTCATAGTATTCAAAGTGATCGAAAAACATTCTCTAATCCCTCCATTCAATCGGATCTGTTTGTCTGCTGGTCATAAATCTCCTTTCCGAAGGGAGCAAAGACAAACAGACAGACATTGAAATTAATTTTATTGTACCAGTGAATAAAGTGAAATACAATAAACAGCAAGTCCATTCTATTCTGTTTTCCCTGTTCCCGTCTGTAAAAATGAATCATTGAAAAATGTGGCCGAACGGCCGGAAATCAAAGGACAAAAGAATGACTGTCCCGATTTGATAAGGAACAGTATATACCCGGAAGAGGGGAAAAGCAAGGAGAAAACGTCTATTCATAGCATATTCCGATAGTTATGACAGAAAAATAAGGCAGAATCAACGAAAAGGTGAACCTTTTTTCAAGTTCAAACCATCTTTATTTAATAGAAGGGTAAAAGATGGGGAACAGTAGGTTCAAGGAGGAATCAGTATGAAGGAAAAAGTGACATTGAAAATACAGGGGACAGAAATCAGGGAGTTTGAGATGTATCTGTATGAAAGAGAAAATGCAGAGGCGACAATCCGGAAATATATCACGGATCTGAAGTGCTTTTTTTCGTTTCTTGGAGGAGATCAGGAAGTGGACAAGCCGCGTCTTCTTTCTTATAAAGAATGGCTTCTCGAGCATTATGCGGTAAACAGCGTGAATTCCATGCTGGCGGCTCTGAATCAGTTTTTGATATTCTGCGGATACTGCGAGCTTAAAATCCGGCGCGTAAAAACACAGAAGAACCTGTTTTTGCAGGAGGAGAAAGAGTTGACCCGGAAAGAGTACAAACGCCTGGTGCAGACAGCGAGGACGGAGGGAAAGGCACAGCTTGCCCTGTGCATCGAAACGATCGCTGTCACCGGAATCCGGGTCAGCGAACTGAAGTATTTTACGGTGGAACAGGTGAAAAAGGGGAGAATCGAGGTACACAACAAAGGAAAATACCGGAGAATCTTCCTGACGGGAAGCATCCGTAAAAAACTGCTGATATATGCGGCAGCGCGGAAAATCCGGTCAGGATGTATTTTCGTGACGAAAAACGGAAAGCCAAAAGACAGGAGCAATCTCTGGAGCGAGATGAAAGCGTTGAAAGAAAAGGCGGGAGTCAGCGGCGAGAAAATCTTTCCGCACAATCTCCGCCACCTGTTTGCAAGAGTCTACTATCAGACAACCAAAGACCTTACAGGACTTGCGGATGTCCTCGGACACAGCAGCCTGAACGTGACAAGAATCTATACCTCCAATACAGGAGAACTCTATCAAAGACAGCTCGATCGCATGACCGTCTTGCAGATTTAAGAGGGAAAAGGGGAAAATAAAAAACACCACATAATATCAATTATGTGGTAATACAAAGTCGACCTATCTCATCTAGTCACCAGTTTTTAGTTTTCTACCCTATTTTATAGCAAAAAATAGACTGCGTCAATGCAGTGACGGAAGATTTCACAATTTTATGCATCAAAATAACACCCGCCTTTTACATATCATTTGAAAAATCGACGGGACACCGAAAAACAGGACTTCACTTTTTAATTAAGGAAAAGCCATGTACCACATAATTGATATTATGTGGTTGTTTGCGTTCTATGGAATGAGGCAGAGGAAAGATATGGAAAATAGATGCAGTAGCCTGAAACGGGGAGACATCACAATCTCACCCCAGAGGATGAAATTTATAAACCATGGAATTCTGTTTGTAACGGAGGAAGGAAAGTCCGACAGCCTGGATGAAGACCGGATCCTGCTGGCCTGTATTGAGCAGAGCGGGAAGGACGGCACAATCCGGACCCGGCTTCCCGTGGAAGAGGTTACGTCTGATACGGAAGGACGCTTTTTCCTCGGCACGATTTACGGTACACGGTGCGAAATCCAGACGAACCGGATGGGCGCCACGGCGGGGGAACTGCTGATGGAAATTGTCCGGCATTATCCCTGGCTCTGGATCGGGGATCATGAGTGCCTGGACTCCGGGGACAGGAAGAAATGGCAGGAATTACAGAATATGGTGGAACAAATGCGTGCCTGCAGTATTTTGCTTGACTGAGGGGAGATTTGTTTCGATTAAGAAAGAAAAGAAGGGGGAAGGAAATTGAAACTGATGGATCAGGCAATAGAAAAGAAAGCGGAAGCTAAAGGAGGAGACCATGAAAAGTAAAAGAAGGAAGAGAGTCATAGCAAGCGTGCTTTGCATGGTTTTGATGCTGAGCACGGGAATGTCCACACTTGCGGAAGCAGATGCAGGAACAGTGCCTGCGGTGGAAGAGACGGCAGCTGCCAGGACGACGGCGCAGGAGACGGAAAGTACTTCGACGGATGTGCAGACTGCGGAAACGGAAACACAACCCAAAACGGAGACCGAGAACCAGACAGAAACAAAGCAGACCGAAGAAGCAGCGCAGACAAAGCAGGAAGAAACGACAGCCGTTCAGCCAACAGAGGAAGCTTCCGGTGGAGAGACAACACAGACAGAGACAGATCAGACTGCACAGAATACGCAGGATCAGACTACATCTGCGGAAACTTCCGGGACAGAAACACAGAATGAGACAGTAGAGACACAGCCGGAAGAGACTGAAACAACAACGCCGGCAGAGGAAACTCAGGAAATGAAGGAAGAGGCAGGTGTTTCTCCTGCATTTAATGAGACCTATGAAAATAGTGAAGTCACTGTAAAAGTTACAGCAGATGAAGGAATCGTACCGGAAGGCGCAAAGCTTTCTGTTACTCCGATTGTGAAGAAAGAAATCACTGATCAGATGTCCGAAGAGGAAAAAGCTGAGGCAAAGAAAATCAATGATCAGTATGATCTGACAGAAAAGAAACTGAGCGAAGACAG
>LBJMC04202__coassemble_584_pt1 | contig 25030 bp, 27 predicted proteins | sample LBJMC04202__metabat2_high_PE_002 | metagenome-assembled genome bin LBJMC04202 | reverse complement strand
CAGGTCCAATAATATAGGTAAAAATATTCTCTCCATATTGGTAATAAATAGTGCTTGCCAAAAACTCCGGTTCTAAAATGAAATCCAGCATTTTCATTTTTACCGGTTTATAATCCAAACGTACAGGATCAAATCCAAATTCATCTTTAATCTGTTGATATACTTTTTCTTCCTCATTCTCTGCTGACTTACTATGCCTTTTGTCTTTTTCTGCATCAATTTGTGTCATAACTCTATTCCCAACAACTTGATCAAAAAATTTCTGGACAAATCCCCCATCACCAAAACTCGTTATCCCTACCCCAAGCACTGCGATAAGTGCCACGGCCAGGGCAACGATCGTCTTTTTCCTTCGTTTTCTCACGCGTACTTTTTTGGTCTGCTTTCCTTGTGTGTTCTGGATTTCGGACTGACTTTCAGGCTGCCTTTCTTCTGCGCCTGCCGCCAGTTCCAGTGACTCCGGGGCAAGTTCTTCGGAGAATTCTTCCCGCGCCTTCTCTTCCCGGCGGAGCTGCAGTTCTTTTCCGAGGCGCAGGGCCTCCTTATCTGCTTCTGACAGATTTTCATATGCTTCTCTCTGCCGCCGGATTTCTTCTGCCTGTTTCCATATTTTATTTTTCAGTTCCGGATCCGGCCCTGATTCTGTCAGAGGTGGATCCTGCTCTACTTCTTCTTTTATCCGTGCTGACTCTTTCTCCAGCTCTTCCTGCAGGAACTCTTTCATGAGTTCATCTTCTTTTTTCATTTCGTCCCCCTTTTTTTGCGTTTTCTTTCCTCCGACTTGACCTTTATTTCAATTCTGTTTAATATAAATAATCATAAAAGCATTTTCGGAGGCATGCCATGAAACGTATCATTTTAACCGGCGGCGGTACTGCCGGGCATGTTACACCAAACATCGCCCTTCTTCCCCGCCTGAAAGAACTTCAATATGACATTCACTATATCGGGTCTTATAATGGAATTGAAAAAGATCTGATCGAACCTTTTCATATTCCATACCACGGGATTTCTTCCGGCAAGCTGCGCCGTTATTTCAGCATGAAAAATTTTACGGATCCGTTCCGTGTATTAAAAGGATTTTATGAGGCAAATAAGTTAATCAAGACATTGAAGCCGGATGTGATCTTTTCCAAGGGCGGTTTTGTCAGCGTACCGGTTGTCATGGCCGGCAAGCGGAATCATGTCCCGACTATCATTCATGAGTCAGACATCACGCCTGGTCTCGCCAACAAGCTTTCCATGCCGTCGGCGACAAAGATCTGCTGCAATTTCCCGGAGACATTAAAGAATCTTCCGGCAGACAAAGCGGTGCTCACAGGCTCACCGATCCGGCAGGAACTGCTTACAGGCGATAAGGAGGCAGCAAGGAAATTCTGCCATTTCACTTCCCAAAAGCCTGTTATTCTCGTGATCGGCGGAAGCCTCGGCGCTGCTGCAGTTAATCAGGCTGTGCGGAACATTCTTCCAAAACTTCTGGAAAGCTTTCAGGTGATCCATCTCTGTGGAAAAGGAAAGCTGGATGAGTCTTTGACCCGGGTGGAAGGTTATGCACAGTTTGAATACATTCAAAAAGAACTGAAAGATCTTTTTGCGCTGGCCGACATTGTCATTTCCCGTGCCGGTGCCAATGCAATCTGTGAGCTTCTGGCTCTGCGTAAACCAAATATCCTGATCCCGCTTCCTGCAAACGCCAGCCGCGGAGATCAGATCCTCAATGCCCGTTCCTTTGAGCGTCAGGGATTCAGCATTGTCCTGGAAGAAGAATCACTTACAGACGAAATTCTTCTGGATACTGTCCACCGCCTGTATCAGGATCGTGATACATATACAAAGGCAATGAGCGATTCCGGCATGCAGAATTCGATCGAGACAATTATTGATCTCATTGTCCGGGCTTCGCAAAAATAGTGTTCCATAAAAACTCTGAAATCAAAAAATAGGTGTCGAATCGGCACCTGTTTTTTATATTATTTCATTTCTCTGTAATCTGCCTCATATTTTGTTTTCATCCACTTCTTTGCTCTGAACAGCATTGACTGGAATGCCTCCAGACGGATACCCATCTCTTCTGCGATTTCTTTCTGTGGAATTTCCAGCACAAACGCGCGGACAACTGCATCATACCATCTTGGATTGTGCTGATACAGCTCTTCCAGCATCGTACTCGTCAATTCTGTTTCTTTTCTGCGGCGTTCCCGCATGAAAATCAGCTCATCCGGACCTGGTACTTCCTCGCCCATCTGTGCCACCAATCCCTCATCATCCAACAGCATCTCCAGTTTCCGCCTTCTCATCTGGCTGCAGGCCAGACGATAAGCGGTTGTGCGAAGCCATGACTCAATCGCGTTCTTGTTTCTGATCTTTTCATAACTGATCAGTAAATTCACAAAAGTGAGTTGGGTAATCTCATCGGCATCCGTCTCATTTTCCGAGTAATACTTTGCTGTTCTCCAGACAATATTTACATATTTATCATAGATATCATTAAATAGTATTTCATCCATATGAGCTTCTTACGCCTTACCCTCTTGTTATTCCCTGTTTTACTCTTCGCTGATTCTGGAAAGTATCTCATTCTTCTGTTCCTCATCAAGCTGTCCCATTTTCCAGCCAAGACCTACTTTATCTCCTTTGTATCTTGGAATCAGGTGCATGTGGAAATGGAATACGGTCTGTCCTGCCGCCTCTTTATTGTTCTGTACGATATTATAACCATCGCATCCAAGAATCGGCGTAAGCTTTTTCACCATCTTTTTAGCAAGCACAAGTGCTTTTGCAGCAATCTCATCATCCAGCTCATAAAGGTCTGCATAGTGCTGTTTCGGAAGAATCAGGGCATGTCCTTTCGATGCCGGACTTGCATCTAAAATCACGCGGAAATCTTCATCTTCATAAAGCGTCGCAGTCGGAATATCTCCGTTTGCAAGTTTACAGAAAATACAATTATCGTCTCTCATATCTCATACTCCTTTACATTGATATTTGAATATTGCCTCCACCAGTGCTAAACTAGAAAGCATCGAACTGTTTAGAAAGGTGGGAAATTCCTATGTCTTTTACATCCGATGAGATGCAGCGTCTTCAATCCTATGTAAATCAGGATGCTGAAGCGTCTGCTCTGTTTCAGAAACTGCTCCATTCTCAGGATATGGAACGTCACAAAATCTGCCACGAAATCCGCAATCCCCTGACTCTTCTTTCCGGCACGCTGCAGCTGATCGAATCCCGGCATCCCGAGGTCCGCTCCTTCGAGTACTGGGACTCCCTTTGCCAGGATCTGGAATACATGATGCATCTTCTGGAAGAGTTTTCACTGTTTAACAACAGCAGCTCTCTTCATCCGGAAACTTTTTCATTCCGGAGCTTTATGGAAAAACTGGTCCTCTCCTTCGCCGCGTCCTGCGCCAATACGGAGATTGAATTTACTTCCCTGCTGGAAGATCTTCCTGTCATCACCGGAGATCCTGTCAAACTCCGTCAGGCACTTTTAAATCTTTTAAAAAACGCCGTGGAATCAATCCACGGTTCCGGGTCCGTCAATCTGAAAGCCTGGTTCCATGACAGCCGGATCCATATCCGGATTCAGGATACCGGCTGCGGCATATCCGAAGAACAGCTAAAGGAAATCTTTACACCGTTTTTCACTTCCAAATCTTCCGGAACCGGTCTGGGGCTTCCTGTCGTTCAGAATATCATTCTCGCACATCACGGAACAGTATCCGTGGATTCCCGCCCCGGATTTGGAACGACTTTTGAGATCACTCTTCCGGTACATCCCGGGCTTTCCGGAGATCCAAAGTGATTGTGCCGATACGGGACATGGCATTGATCCATGTCCCGTATACCGACTCTCTTATTCCCGTAACACATACCTGTTGTCGGCAGTTTTTTGTTATATACATTAAGTCTAGCGCAACCTGCCGGCTCTTTCAATACTTTTTTCTGCAGTCAACATTCCGTTGCTCTCTCAATATATCATCCTGAGGTGCTTCCATGCCACGTCCGAATAGACGTTTCACAAACCCCCAGCCTCCTATTTTCTCCTTTATTACATCCCCGACCGGTTTCTCCTCCAGTCCCCAGTCATCATATTGCTCCTCTTCTTCATCATCTTCATATTCATCTCCATATTCATAAAGATCTTCTTCATAATCTTCCTCTTCCGCTTCTTGATCCTCGTATTCTTCCTCCTGATTATTTAAAATTTCCTCAATCACCTGGCAGATCTGATAATTTTCCGCGAGCGTCATTTTATGGAGGGCATAGGAAATATAAATCCCGGAACGATCCTGATAATCGGTCTCTCTGACAAAAAATTCTGTCAGTTCATGAAAGCTTTCCGCGATTCCCTGTTCATTGGCCGGATAATAGCAAAAATAATACCGGCCTTTCTCACAGAAAATACTTCTCGGGTCCAGCAGCAACTGATTCGGGCTTAACAGATAGTCTCTCATTTCTTCCATAACCGCCAGCAGATCTTCGATAATCGCTATAATCATTTCGTAGGTAACCGGTCCTTTCTGCGTCAGAAATTCCAGTGAATGTTTTCCCTGGATTTCATACTCATACCGGCTTCTTCCGTTTACTCCACGCCCTTTCACCTGCAGAAGTCCGCAGATTTCATTATTTGCCAGCATTTTCAGCTGATAGTCCGATTGATAAAATCTGTCTGATTCGACAATAAAATAGGATGTATTCAGGTCTCTCCGGTATCCGATTTTCAGGTTCCTGTTTCTGCTGCCTTTTTTAGTTTCCTCATATCCCGGATCTTTCTCTCCGGCTCGACAAGTGCTGCTTTTGCTTCGACTGTAATCTTCATTCTTTTCCTCGATGCTTGAGCTGAAATCCACACATACTCCTTCTGACATTCTACTTCTACCTCTGCTTTCCGAAAAAGAATCATCTTTCCGGAAATTCTTTCTTTCCATAATTGTTGTATTTCTTCTTTCTGAAAAGGCGGTTCTTTTTTCTGCTTTCTTCCCGCAATCACCGCGGTCTCATAAGCGGTTCCTGTTAGAATATTTTTATCATGGTAGTAGAAAACCGCCATGATGACCCCATAAGTCAAAAGCAGGACCGCCGAGACAAGAACTGCTGCTTCCACAGTAAAACTACCACTCCATTTTTCTTCTACCATCCGATCACTCCCAAATATCCGGCTGTCAAAAAGGGGAGAAACGGGAATGTATCTTTATATCCGCCATTTTGCAGTACTACTTTTCCCAGACTCCAAATCCCTGCCGCAAAAAAGGCAATGCTCAAAGCGGCTGCCAGTTTCCAGATTCCCATATACACACCCAGTACAAAAATCATCCAGCTGTCTGCAAACCCGAGCGCTTCATCTGTACATTTGCTGACGATCAGAAATGCACTGCCGGCCAGGGCACCCCAGACATAAATCCAGGTTCCGCTTCCGATTCCTATAAGCCGTGTCAGCGCTGCCAGCGCGCTTCCGCAAAGCAGAAGCCATCTCGGAACCGCACGGATGCGGATATCATATGCCGAACAAACTGCCTGAAAAATTAAAAACAAGGCATTGCAGATTTTTATTTCCCACACTTTGAGCACGCTCCTTTCCCTGCTGTCTCCGAAACCGGAACCGCGTAAATCTTTCGCTTCAGACCGCTGCAGGACATGGACGTGTGATATTTACTGCCGTAGTCCGTGACATATACTCCCATTCCTGCCACATTTTGTCCGCATCTTTCACAAGGATAATACTTCCCGCCCGACGCATTTCGCAATTCCTCCAGTCCGGAGGACGGAACCATATGGATCGACAGATCCAGATAGGAGCAGTGGTAGTCCTGATGATACACTACCCCGTTTTCTGTCACATACACAATCTTCTGCTCCGCCTGGACAGGGATAGACGATTCATAGCCACACCACCCTTTTATCCGGATGCTCTCTTCTTTTTCTACATTGAAGATTCCAAATACCGGAACAGGGATCTCCACCGTATACGATGTGTTCAGATACAAAATCTGATTCATAAGATCCACGTAGGAACTGCTGCAGTCAATCCCGGAAGCACCTCCTTTTACCATGCTACGCTCCAGCCGTTCTGTGCTGACTTCCTCCCGGATATCCTCCTCCAGTTCTTCTGTACTGACAAATGGATTCAGATAAGCCTGTTCCGCATATTTTCTGCCCGCATACTGCATCCCCGCCCGGATATTTGTCTGTACTGCCATCACCTCAAACAAGTATAAAAAGGCCAGTACCGCAAACAGGAAAAGAGGAACCACAAAGGCTGCTTCCACAGTCATACTTCCTCCAGAAAAGGAGGTAAAGACAGGTGCCTTTAAGGTACACTTCTTATTTCGTGGGGAAAGCTGCTTCCATCTATGAAGCGAATCAGAATCTGTCTCCTTTCTATATATTTTAGGGTCTGAAAATTCGTTGACCATGGTTTGTATGTAGTTTAAATCACCTGAGTTGTCACAAAAAGGCACCTCGCTTTACCTCCTTTCTGTATATCAGACTGATCTGTCAGATATGAAATAAGAACTGTTTTCACAGATTTGTTATTGATATGCATAATATGTCGAAAATTGGTACGTAATTCCTCTTCTGAGTCTGCATGTACTTTGAATCCTGAGTTTTGTAATACAGGCATCGGCCTGAAAAAACGGACAGTCCAGCCGCATCTTCATATTCCATTCAATCAGATCCAGCATCCGGAGCCGCAGCGTTTCTTTGGATTCCAGAAGAAACAGCATCTTCATGTAGTCATCGTACCCGAATCCGCTTTCTCCGGCTTCACTAGCTCCGGAGTCTTCTTTTGTCCCAAGCTTTAGCAGGCCTGAGAGACTCAGCTTCCATGTCTCTTTACTCTTGGCCGCCGGCACCTTTCCCCCGGCAGTCAGTGTCCGAAGATCCATCACGCTCTCCCCGTATGCCCAGGCCATCAGGATGATCTGGCAGACTACATCCGTCAGTTCCGGATTTCCCATCAGGGTACTTACTACACCGGCCAGCACTTTTGCTTCCGCCTTCTTCGTCTCGTCTGTCTGAAGATAGAAATAATTCGGTGCCATTCGGAGATTTCGGATTTTATCCAGTACTTCCTGCAGATTTTCCATGTCATCTGTATTTCCGCCGATCAGGTATTCCTGTTCGTATTCCAGCGGACGATTTTCTCCCGGACTGATATAACTTCCAAAATGATCCGGAATATAGGCAATAAAATACAACTTTTCGTTTCCCGTTTCCTCTGTGGCAGGTACATCTCCCTTGCCTTCCCGTCTCTCCCGCCCAGAAATTCCCGGAGTTCCTTCCACACTTTTCTGTGAAATGGTCCGGTCTTTCGGCAGAACAATCTCCGTCAGTACTTTCCTTTTCAGCTTCTGCAAAATCCCCAGTGGATTTTCCGTCTCCTCCCCGCTTCCTTCGGAAGAGCCTTCCGATGTCCCGTGAGATGCCAGAATCTCATCCATCTTCTTTTCTGTCTCCTCTTCCTGCTGCTGATACTTTTCGGCCTCTTCTTCCTGTTTTTTCGCCTCATCTTCTTTCCCGGTCAGATCCTTGATAATATCGATTCCGAACCTGTTCTCCATATATCTGCAGACCTGATCCGCGAACTCCCGGCCTTCTCCGTCACTCAAAAAGCGGACGGCTTCCACCTGACTCTCTCCTGCAACCGCTCCATATACGGTTATACGGTTCAATACTCTTTCTTCCGAATAATTTCCTGTCTCGTACGTACCGTCCAGTCCGAAAAGATCATACTCTTCCAGAAGTTCCTTCTGATACTCCGCAAACAATGATTCCACCGCCCGCTCCGTGTCTGCCCGCCTGATATTCTTTGATGTCTGAATGGACGCACTCTCTAAAATCCCGGCTGTAAACGTCAGCAGAATCAGGATCAACAGGCTCATCATCACTGTCAGCTGTGCATCTTCTTTCTTTTTTCCGGCCGGAATCATGTTTCTAAATCTTTCCGCTTTCACTTGTAATTTTATTGAAAATCGTCTGAACGAGCTCTGTCAGCTGGGTCTTGAAGATAATGACAAGTCCGATCAGTACAACGAGAATCAATATGATTTCCACCACTCCAATTCCACTTTCATCTTTCAGACATTCTTCTATCCTGTTCCAAATTCGTCTTGCATTCATCTGTAACCACAACATTTTGCATCCTCCTTTGTTTCCTGTCTTTGAATTCCTTTAAATTCCCATGCTCCAGAAGGCCGGTACAATAACAATGACCAGTACTACTGCCAGCATCATGATCATCGGCACGAGAAGTTTCGTTCCTGTCTCCTCGCCCTTTCTCTTTGCCCGCGCTTTCCGGTCCTCAAAGGCATGAACTGCTTCCAGACTGAGCAGTTCTGTAATGCCTCTCGTTCCTTTTCTCAGATTCTGGGAAAGAAGAAGTCCAAGTCGCATATATTCCTGTATCTGACACCGTTTTCCGAAATTCTCATATCCTTCTCCTTCCGGTACACCTCCCTGCATTTCAAAACATGTCCGCATCATCTCCTCATAAGCCGGCCGTTTTCCCCCGGTCTCCCGTCTTTCCTGATAGTTTTCCACAATCTTGTACCATGCTCCTTTCACAGTCATCCCTGCACCAATCAGCAGGGAAAACTGTTCCAGAATCTCCGGATAATCTCTGAGAAGCTGCTCTTTTCTGGCTCTTGCCGCATCATTTACCTTCTGCCTTCTCCATGCAGCGGCCGCCACAAAGACCAGCACTCCCATTCCCATCACCTGATACCCGTTGACGGTTGACCGGTATCCCCAGGAAACCTTTCTTCCCGCAATTTCATCCGGAAGATACAGCGCTTCGTCCTCCCTGCTGATTTCGTTCTCTGAATCCACCAACTGCTCCAGAGCTTCTACGATCTCATCCGGATTCCGAAGCTTCGGCGGATACAGCGTCACTGTTATATCCCTCGTCCGCTCTACTGCTTCATCCGCTCCCTGATCAAAGCTTAAAACAGCTGTCAGCTGAACCCCGATTCCTTCTTTCGGGATTTCCTCCTTAAGACTTCCGTCTATACTTATGTACTGATAATCGTCCAGCGTCCATTGAACGGATACCGGATAATCCGGAAGAGAAGTCAACAGATTCAAATCTGACGTAACATGCTCCAGATCCTGATTCTCTCCCAGAATTCTCTTTTCCAGCTTCTCTGCCTCGTCCGTAAGGATTTTTTCTGCCTCCTCTTTCGTATATCCCTGCTCATCCACCCGGATCTGAATCGGGATATCTTCATCCACTCCCTCGACCGTCGCAAACACCGTTTCATTCCGGCTTCCGCCGCCTTTCTGATTTCTTCCAATCTTCCCGTCTTTCACCGGCCTGTCCTGTCCCGTCCATATAAAAACGGCCACGCTGATTGTGTTGACAAGAAAGAAAAACCAGATTCCCTTTCTGATCCGCTTTCTTTTTTCCCTGTTTCTTATCTTCCCTTTTCCTGTTTTCCAAAGCAGGACCAGCAAAATTAAATATGCTGCTCCGGTCACTGCTATTGCTTTTATGTCCATCCTCTCACACCTCAATCTGTATCATACGAAACCCGGTTCCAAACGCTGCCAGATATAAAACGAGACATCCTGTCATGACCGCCCTGCCCGGGACTCCCTGATAAAGGACTTCCATAAATTCCGGAAAGCTGAGCATCATATAGGCGATCATTCCAAATGGAATTACTGCCATGACAAGAAACTCCATCTTTTTGGCGGAGATTACAGTTTCGATTTCCTGATTCAGCTCCTCCTTCTCCTGAAGCTGAGAAATTGTCTGCCGGATCACTCTTGCCATATTTCCCCCGCTCTTTTTTACAGTCGCAGTGACCGTAACAAAATTTCTGACATCCTCCTGATCTATCCGTTCGGAAAACTCCTCCAGGATCCGCTCTACTCCAATATTCATCTTCATCTGCCGGATCATATAATTCCATTCCTTTAAGATCCGGTCCTGCTCCCGGTACATGATCCGCATTTCCTTTCCCGCTTCCAGCAGAGAATTTTCCAGAGAATATCCCACATTTAAGGCGGCGGACACCGACTGAAGCGCATCCAGAAACTGTCTTGTAAATTCTCTTTCTTTTCTTCTTAATTTTTCCTTTTCCCAGACATACAGAAATGTTCCTCCCACCGGGAGCAGAAGTACCAGTGCCGCCACTGTGGACCGGTAGAATAAAAGCGCTGTCAGCCCGGCCGCTCCCACGGCTCCAAGGCATCCTGTCAGATATTCTCCCTTTCTAATATCCTGCCGCCAGCAGTTTTTCTTTTTTCTGTAATTCCTCTTTTTTAACAAGACTTCCCCTCACTTTCCCGTGGCTGCTTCCTTTCTCCTGAAACTCATACAGTGTATGCATCTGGATTCTGCCTTCCTCATATCCAGTAATTTCAAGAATCTCAAGGACCTTCCGGGTCTTGTCCCGCATCCTTCCAAGATGGATGATAATATCAATCCCGGATGCTATCTGTCTTTGTACCGCTTCGATCGGAATCTCCATCCCCATGAGCACCATGGTTTCCAGCCTTCCTATCATATCCTTCGGACTGTTTCCATGACCGGTACTTAAGGAACCGTCATGCCCCGTATTCATAGCCTGCAGCATATCGATCGTCTCTGCGCTTCGCACCTCACCTACAATCACGCGGTCCGGACGCATCCGAAGTGCCGTCCGGATCAACTCACGGATATCAATTTCTCCTTCTCCTTCCATGTTGGCATTCCGGGCTTCCAGCCTTACAAGATTGGGCAGAGACTGTAATTTCAGTTCCGCGTTGTCCTCGATAGTAATAATCCTCTCGTCCTCCGGTATAAACTGGGAGAGAGCATTGAGAAATGTCGTCTTTCCGGAACCGGTGCCGCCGCTGATAAACATGTTGTACTTTGCCTTTACAAGCTTTTCCAGAAATTCCGCAGCTTCTTTGGAGATACTTCCCCAGGCAATCAGCCGTTTCATCGTAATTCCTTCTTTCGGGAACTTCCGGATTGTAATAATCGGACCGTTGAGCGCCACCGGTGGAAGCACCAGGTTGACCCTGGAGCCGTCCGGAAGCCTTGCGTCCACGATCGGTTCCGCCTCATTGACTGTCCGGTTGCAGCCGGAGGCAATCTGCTGCGCGATATCTTCCAGCTTTTTCCGGGATACAAATCTTTTTTCATACTGATAAATCTCTCCTCCCTTTTCCACAAAAATATTTTCCAGTCCATTAATCATGATCTCAGTGATCGACTCGTCCTCCAGAAGTTCCTGGAGAATATCCAGCTTTCTGAATGCATTAAACAGATCTCTACCAAATTCCATCTTCATCCGGAGCGGAATGTACTTGTCTTTGGTATACTCTTCCAGCACCTGATAAATCAATTCGACCAGTTCGCCATCTTCGATTTCTCTCGACAGATCCAGCTTCGCCATGACCTGCTCCTGCAGCTTTTCCATATGCAGTGTTCTTATCATACTGTAATGCCTTCTTTACACATATTTCCGGCTCCCCCTTCATCTCTGTCATCCGCGCCTTCTGCCGCAGCTTCCTGCATCCCATCAGTTCCAGTGTGTCAAAAAACTGCTCCAGTTTCCGCTCTTCGTCCTCGTCTTCGATATAGGGAAGGTACCACTCATCACACATCTTCAGAATTTCAAACAGGCCCTGAACACTTTCACTGAGATCGAGGATCATATTTTGATACGGACCTTTCTTCAGGATCTGAAGAATCAGAGAATTCCAGTCCTCCCATGCCACCTCTTTCAAATCCCGGCTCACCGGTATCGGATCCAGAACAGCCAGTCCTTCCTGATCCTGCACCATAGATGTCAGACGCAGCCCCAGATGATTCTGCTCCTGGCGGGAATAATAGAGAAGATCCGCCAGAGATGCGCTCTTTTCTTCCCTGTGCATTCCCCATCCGGGATATTCCTGCATATTAATATAAAGTGTCTCTTCATCTCTGGACAGCTCATATCCGAGCGCCCTCGCAAAACGTGTTTTCCCGATTCTGTGAATAGGAGAATAAACGACAATCAGACGCTGATTATCTCTGCGCGGCACCTGAAACAGGCCTGCACGGTCGTGATCCAGGCATACTTCCATGATCCTGGCAAAAATCTTATGGACGGACTGGTATTTATAGACCGGGACCTCCTCTTCCCCCACCTCTGCTCCTTCCTGACTTGTCAGCACAAATCTTCTGGCAGCTCTGCTTGTCTGCCTCTTCTCGTAGGGAATCTCATCCCCGATCAGCAGAAGTTCTGCTTCCTGAAACTCCTCCAGTCTTTCTTCCTGCTCAAAAGAGGTGCAGACCTGTACCTGAAGATCCAGCTCTTCCCTGTCGGCAATCATATCTGCAAGCCGCAGTACATACAACTCCTCTTCTCCGCATATAATCATTTGTCTGTTCATGAATCATTACAGCCGATTCGGCTCTGATATAGATAAGCGCTTTCCCGACGCTTTTCAAATAAGACTCCGGGTGATCCGGATAAAACAAAAGAATTTTGTTTTGTGATATGCATTATAGACCGGTTTAAGAGTTTTGTCCACCGGTTTTTTTCATTTCCCTGATCTTTGTGAAACTCTCACAAAATTTCCCAGCATACAATGCCATAAAGGAGCGCAACCCCAGGAAGTCCAAGGATTCCGCCTGTCAAAACAGTAAACGGATTTAATCCTACGGCAACCGGTATTTTCTGAGAATCCAGAAACTGATTCACAAAAAAGATAACAGCCGCCCCAAGAACAGCCCGGACAATAAAGTTGATGATGATCTCGATTCCCTTTTCTTTCATCTCATACTCCCTGCTTCTTTTAGTACATTCTATTCTTCCAAACTGGTATTTTATTCCTGTTTTTGTACATACTATAACTATAACTTTAGGAAGGAAGGGATATCATGCCAACAAACATGAATCACCATTATGAAGCCGATGTTTATCTCAGAAGTTCTTATTCTGATCTTATAACGGAGATTGCACTTGTCAGGAAGGAGATCGAAGCTGCCGACAATCTCTTTCAAAACGCCTCTGATCCGGATTTGATTGACAGCTATATTTTTCAGGGGAATGCCGCCCGTAAACGATACAGTTTTCTTATCAAGCAGGCCAAACGAACCCCTGCATTAACATAGGTCCATCGAAAAAGGGACGTCAAAAACAACGTCCCTTTTCGCATAATTATTTCTATTCATCCGGTTATCATCCTGCATACCGGCAGCGCTTTTCTCCTGACAACAATGATGTAAATCGCACATGCCGGTCCATCCAGCTGCCCATCACCCCTACACTTTTCCCCATTGTAAATGCCGCCAGAATCGTTCCGGCTCCCAATCCATCCAGATGTCCCAGAAAAATTCCTGTCATTCCGGCAGTCACAGCCAGACAGATAACATCAAAAGAAATTTTTATTTTCGAATACGTGATTCCTGTAATCTGCTCCATCTCCCGCGGGAAAAGGTCCGTCGGCACAATCGGAAGACGGCATCGGTTTGACAACGCGATTCCGAAACTGATCAGAAGATAACTGACAACAAAATAGATGACACGCCAACCGGTTGTCTCCGGCAGAATATGAATCCATAATTCATGAACGTCCAGTAATTCTCCGAACACGAATCCCACCACAAAGCTGAAAAGATATTCCGGGACAAAGCGTTTCCTCAAAATCATAAGGCTCAGTATCAGAAGCCCTTGAAACAGATAGGTCCATGTCCCAAGTGAAAGATGCGGAAAGACCTCCGAAAAAGCAAACAGCACACTGGAGATGGCAGATATTCCGGATCCGGAATACAACATCAGTACTACTCCAAACGTATTCATAATAACAGCCGCCACAAGTGCCGCTTCTCCTCTCCACACCGGTTTCTCAGCTTCCATCTGTTTCTCCCTCATTTTTTCTTTCCTCCTCATAAGATATCCTTGCACTTTCCATCCATTCAGTTTAGTATGGAGATAAATGGTTCGCAAATGAATAATTTACATAAAATTATAAAATTTTTTTATGATTTAGATGATACCGTTATGGAAGGGAAGGACGTGCCTGTATGAACTTATTTTATCTACGTTACTTTGTCACCCTGGCGCATGTACAGCATTATACAAAAGCAGCAGCGCAGCTCTGTATTTCACAGCCAAATTTAAGCCATGCAATCGCACAGCTTGAACAGGAGCTTGGGGTTCCCCTCTTTGAAAAAAGCGGGCGAAATACAACACTCACCCGTTTTGGCGAAGAATTCCTTGACTGCGCAGAACACACATTATCTACTCTGGATGCCGGAATGGAATCTATCCGACGCAGTGCACGGGGCGAAGGGCTGATCCGCCTTGGACTTCTGCGGACGCTGGGAATCGAGTTTGTCCCTCGTCTGGCATCTGCCTTTTTAAAAGCACACCCCGATCTGGATCTCCAGTTTACCTTTCATACCGGGGTGACACAAAGCCTTCTGGACGGCCTTTCAAAGCGGAAATATGACCTGGTCTTCTGTTCTCAGCCGCCGGACAGACTGAATTTCACAGCGGTTCCGGTACAGAAGCAGGATCTTGTTCTGATTGTCCCAAAAGGACATCCGCTTGCCTCCCGCCATACTGTTGACCTGGCCGAGACAGCTCCCTACCCACAGATCTTTTTTGATAAAAGCTCAGGTATCCGAGCCGTGGTTGATCAGATGTTTTCCGACATAAACACAGAACCAAAGATCGCCTACGAGACAGAAGAGGATCAGGTCATTGCCGGGCTGACTGCACAAGGCTTTGGTATTGCAGTCGTACCTTATATGGATTTACTCTTAAAGCTGGATCTCAAGATTCTGCAGATCAATACCCCCGCATGTGAACGAAATCTTTTTATGGTACACGACAGCCGCATCTTTCTGCCGCCATGCGTGCAGCATTTTCGACAGTTTGTACTTGACAGTACTGTCCTCCCCGGGCAGGAACTCATCTAGTTTTTTTATAGTTTCATCAGTATTTCGCATAATGAATAAAGAGGGGCATTCGGATTCCCTGGAATCTCAGAATGTCCCTCTTTATAGATACTTCCTGATCAGGAAGCAGAATTTATAATTTAATCTTTACTTCCCGGCCTGTCCGGTGATACTGATAGTATCTTACTCCTGCTGAATCCATCATCCGTTTTGATGCAATCACAGAGGCGGTGTCCTCATACTTGTCACAGTCATAAATTACTTCTTTAATGCCTGCCTGGATAATGGCTTTTGCACATTCATTACACGGAAACAGGGAAACATAAATCTTGGCTCCCTTCAAGCTGCCTCCTCCATAATTCAGAATGGCATTCAACTCGCTGTGGACCGCATACACATATTTGGTCTCCAGCGGATCATCCCCCTCCCTGGCCCACGGGTACTCATCATCGGAGCAACCATTCGGCAGCCCGTTATAACCCATAGAAAGGATTTTATTATCCTGGCTCACAATGCAGCATCCTACCTGGGTATTCGGATCTTTGGAACGCATGCCGGACAGCATGGCAATTCCCATAAAATATTCGTCCCAGGACAGATAATCTTTTCTCTTGGCGTTCATTTTATCACCTTCCTGCTATTTGGTTCCGAAGATACGGTCTCCTGCATCTCCAAGCCCCGGTACAATATATCCATGTTCATTCAGCTTTTCATCAAGCGCCCCAACATAAATGTCCACATCCGGATGGTCTTCCCGAAGCTTTTCCAGTCCTTCCGGTGCTGCAAGGATACAGAGGAATGTCATATTTTTTACCCCTTTTTCCTTCAGCATGGTGAGCGCCTCGGAACTGGATCCGCCTGTAGCAAGCATCGGATCTACCACGAAGACCTCTCTTTTATCGCAGTCTGACGGCAGCTTGCAGTAATATTCTACCGGCTGCAATGTCTCCGGATCTCTGTAAAGACCGATGTGGCCGATCTTTGCCGCCGGAATCATCTTCAGAATTCCTTCCACCATTCCAAGGCCGGCACGAAGTATCGGGACAACAGCAAGCTTTCTGCCCGCCAGCTCTTTTCCTGTCATCTTGCAAATCGGCGTTTCAATCTCCACATCCGCAAGTTTCAGCCCTCTTGTCGCTTCATAGCACATCAGCATGGAGATCTCCTCAATGATCTCACGGAATTCTTTTGTTCCAACCTCTTTGCGGCGGATATAATCAATTTTATGGCGAACCAGCGGATGGTCCATTATATGTACTCTTCCCATTTTTCCTTTGCCTCCATATTCAGCTTTCTAGCCAGTTTTCTCATATAATTTTCCAACTCCATATAGGATTCCTCATATTCCTCCAGAGACTTTCCGTACATGGACTCCACTTCCTTTTCTTCTCCGATATATTCACCCAAAGTGAAGATGTTGCTGTGGAATCCATACTCTGTAATAATTTTTCTCTTCTGCGCTTTCTCCATTGTCAGAATCAGGGTATCCGGAGTAATATCTTTCTCCTCAAAAGGCAGGGCCTCATGCTCTGTCGTGTCCACACCATTTCTCCGCATGATTTCCTCTGCTTTCGGATTTAACGGCTCCGGAAACAGTACGATCATGCCCCTGGACTGAATATCATATTCCTGCAGAAGAATCTGCCTCTGCAGAAGGCGCTCTGCCATCGGGCCTCGACAGTTATCATCCTTGCTCACAAAAATGATCTTCCGGTATTCCTGCAGCTTGATAATCTCGGAGGCAGGAATCCGCTTGTGGCCTGCCGCTTTTAATAGACGATTCATAATGGCGGTGTCGATTGCTTCTCCGAAAAAACCTTCACTGTAGATAATATCCACGCCTTCTTCGTCAAATTCCCTGAGAATTCCATACAGATTTTTCGTGATTGTCCGACGGTTTTCCCTGCTTCCGATACTTTTCACGGTTCCGTATGTATACTGACTCATCGTCTCCGCAGTAGCAATAATACCGATCCGGTATCCTTCTCCATTTTCTTTTTTCCCAAACATCGCCTTATCATATGCGAGCTGTTTGATCGCAAGAACTGTATCTGAAGGCTTCCCCTCGATCAGAATCATCTGCGCTTTCGGTGCATAATGACGGTATTTCATACCAGGAGCCTTTGGAGCCTGGCTGCTGTTCTCCGAAATCAGGGTCTGATCCATCCTGACCTCACCAATCACCTCTTCCAGCATTTCTTTCGTGACTGCACCCGGTCTTAGAATCATCGGCGGCACACAGGTCATATCCAGAATGGTGGATTCCACTCCAATATTGACACTGCCTCCATCCAGAATCATATCGATCTTTCCGTCCAGATCCTCCGCAACATGCTGTGCAGTCGTAGGACTCGGGCGCCCCGATGTATTTGCGCTCGGTGCAGAAACATAACCTCCGCCTTTCTGGATCAGCTGCAGCGCAATCTCGTCGTCCGGCATACGCACCGCAACCGTGTCAAGTCCTCCCGTCGTTCCGTACGGTACTCTTTCGTTTTTCTTCAAAATCAAGGTAAGCGGGCCCGGCCAGAACTTATCAACAAGCGTTCTTGTTCCTGCCGGAATTTCTTCCACAATTCCATCCAGTGCATCTTTCTCTGCAATATGTACAATCAGTGGATTATCAGAAGGTCTGCCTTTTGCCGCATATGTTTTTCTCGCCGCCTCCTCATCAAGCGCATTCGCCCCCAGGCCGTAAACGGTCTCCGTTGGAAATGCGACCAGGCCTCCCTGCTTTATGATTTCTCCCGCTGTTTCCATGATCGTTTCATCGATCTGCATTCTGTCAATTTTTTCTATTCTTGTTTCCATAAATTTTATTATAACACACTCATCCTCTTTTCGGAACCCTTCACTGCAGACATTCCTCGATACCATCGGCAATCACTCTGGCCAGGGAATTTTGATAATCCTCCTCCGTCAGTTTCTGAGCTTCGCTTTGATTACTCAGAAATCCGCATTCAATAATCAATGTCGGGACTTCTGTACGTTTCAGAAGATAGTAAGTCGTATTGCCCTTTACCGGTCGTTTTTTTGTCCCCTCCAAGTTTTCCATCTGCTTCTGCACGACCGAGGCCATCTCTTCCCCCTCTTTCGAATGCTCATAATAAAAAACCTGAACACCGCTCACATCCGGCGAAGGATAACTGTTCTGGTGAATACTGACCGCAAGTGCCGGGGCCGTCTCATTAATCAATTCTACCCGCCGCTTTAAATCCTGCACCTGCTTATTATCAGCATTTTCATCATACAGCCCCTGATCCTCTTCCCGTGTCATCAGAACCGAAATCCCCCTTGCCTCCAGTTCCTCCTTCAGCTTCCCTGCAATTTGAAGATTAATATCCTTTTCAAGCGCGTCATTAACACCGACCTTCCCCGGATCCTTCCCTCCGTGTCCGGCATCAATCACTACATCCGCCTTCTGCACCTGTACTTCTCCCTGCGTCACTATACTCTCCACCTTCTGTATCCCATACAACACAAAAACAAGAATCAGAAGTGCCAGCACCCACTTCACTTTATCCGCCATATTATAATCCCTTTACGTTCCAGTCTTTAAAACAAATATATGAATAAAGACTGTACGATAGACTTTTCATCGGGGACGTGTTCCGATGAAAAGGAACCTGTCCCCGATGAAAAAAATCTGAAAATTCGAGTTTTGCCTTATTTCATGCGGGTTCCGAGCGTTTTTTTGCCGTTTACGTCGTGTACCTGTGCACCGGAACACGTCCCCTACAGCCTCCACAAAAATAACGGAGCCGCTTCGAGGCAAGCGGCTCCGTCTTTCTTTGTTCGTTATTCAGTTTTTATTTTCTTTTTGTATTCTGTTATCCGTTCACGTACCTGGAGATCAGTTCCCAGATACCTGATTTTTCGAATCCGAGTTTCCATGCGGCTGCTCCTGCAAGATCGTATTCCTGCATGACTTTGAGCTTGGCCTCCAGGGATTGTTCGTCTTCAAGCCATATTTTGTACGTGTTTCCGTCTGCAGTCCACTCTGCGTAGTTCTGCTGGGTCTCTTCATCCCAGGATGCTGTCACGCCTGCATTGGCCACAGCCGTTTCTGCCTCCTGCATGCCGATCGCCTGGCTTGTCAGGCCGCTGGATGATTCGATCCACAGCCTCGTGAAAAACGGAAGTCCGTTAATGACTTTCTCTTTTGGTACTTCTTTGAGTGTCTCTGTGATACCTTCTCTTACAAAGTCAATCGATGCAACAGAGCCGGCTTCTTCAGAGCCCGCGAAGTGTTCGTCATATCCCATGATGATCACGTAATCTGCTACAATGCCCTGTTCTTCTCTGTTGTAATGGCTTGTAAATCCAGGTACATAGTTATCCACGGAAAGAACGATCTGGTTCTTCCTGCACTCAACAGATAATTCCCGGATAAACTGAATATAGTGGTCGCTCATCTCCTCGGTGATCTGCTCGAAGTCCACGTTGATGCCGTCAAGTCCGCTGTTTTGTGCCTCGGTAATCAGCTGGCTGATCATATTGGCCCTGCTCTGTGTGTTGCTTAATACCGCAAGTGTATCGACCTGATTGGTAAAGTTGTCAACCAGCCCCCATACTTCCAGCCCTGCCTGATGTGCGGCATCCACATAGGCACTGCTTGCGAGAGACGTAATATTGCCGTTTGTATCCTGGATTGTGAACCAGGTTGGAGAAATTGTAGTCAGTCCTGTCGTTCCTGCAATGACGGAGGCCACATTTTCATTGGCCGCCTGGCTTGTAACCTGATGCCATGCCAGATTGATCTTGTAGTCTTTCTGAATATTGGTATATTCCGGCTCTTCATATTCAGATTTCCGTGTCTGTTTTTCGGCTTTTTCCAGGGTATTGGATTTCACATAGCCGATATACCCGTCCACGGTTCTCACTTTCATCCAGGATCCGGCTTCTTCGATGACAACCACGTCGTCTGATTTACTGATTTCAGTCAGGATCGGGCTCTTTACACCTCCCAGGATCCGGACCTCGGTATCTTTGCTCACCCTGGCGTGGTTTTCTTCCTTGTTGGTTACAATCACTGCTCTGTCCGGATTTTCATAGACATCCAGTGACATGTCCGTATATTCTTTTACAAAATCCAGCGCGAGATAAACGGTATCATTTTCCACTTTTACAATTTCATAGTCTCTCGTCTGTGTTCCATCTTCGGATTCAAATTCTGTCGCGCCAGCCGGAATGCTGAGCGTCCTGTCCGGTAAAGTATAAAGCAGCCGGTTTTCATTAGAGTCCCAGTAAAATCTCTGATTTACGTAATCGTGTACAGAATCGAAATCCAGATAGACTTCGCTTCCTTCTTTCATGCTCTTTACATCTGGAATCTGATTGTCGATCGCAAGTCCCACCTGGCTGGTGTCTGTAATACCAAAATACTCATTTTTATCTGCTTCTTCCCTCGACGGGCCATATCTGATCCATAATACTATTCCTGCTGCGATCACTGCGATAAGTAAGAGCAGAAGAAGAATCAGGATGCGTTTTCTTCTCTTTTTCCGTCTTCGGATCTGGCGGCGCATCTCAAGCTCTTTCTGGCGTCTGCTTTCCTGATTCCGGCGTCTTGGATCCTGCTGCTGTACCGGCCTTTGTCTTTTTCTGGCCGGCCGTCCATCCGGTCTCCTTTTGCCTCGTCTTTCATCCATGTCCATACCTCCTGTATACGCTCACATTATATCAAGATTTCTTCTGCACGTCATTAATAATTTTGACATTTTCGGCTCTGTTCACTACCTGTTTCTGCGTAAAGGGGGATTATCGCTTTTTACTTTATGTTTGACAGTTTCACAAATCTGACTTCTTTAACTTTACCGTTCTCATCCGCCACATAGTCTCTCATATAGGAAAGTTCTTCCTTCACTGCATGTGCGGACGCAATCTGCAGCGGACTGGCCGGATGTCCGTTCATTTTCATCCGTACTCCCATCCGCTCATACTCCGAGAGTTCTACAAACAGATTCCTGTATTGCTCGTCCTCTATAATATCGCTCTCCATACTGTTTCCCTTTTCTTTCTGATAATCTGAAACAGAATTTTGAAAAACCTTTTTCTATGACTGCGGCCCGGAGTATCCCCTTGTGAAGTGCACAGGTTTCTTATCGTGATATATTATTTATGATACCCCGTATGCTGAAAAGGTAGCACCGTTCCCGTTATTTTTCAAAATCATGAATCGTCTGAATTTATTTAGTGGGTTCTTTTGTGATTAAATGAATATAAACTGAGAATAATTGTGATATGCTCTATTTTGATTCTATCGAACTGATTGCAGAAATGCTTTTAGTGAGATAAATCAAGGACTGCTTTGCATAAACTATATGCAGAAATGCTGACCGGAAAATAGATTCGTAAATATCCCCTCCTTTATTACTGTACACAGTCATCCGGGAATACTACCTCTGTCCAGATATTATACTCCTGTTTTCTGCGAATGCAAGTATTTTTTCTAAATTTTATTTACAGAATTTTATTTTTTGTTTATACTACTATTGAGTAAGTATAAGATTATTTACAGCTAGGAAGTGATTATATGAAAATTGAAAAGATCAATGAAAATCAAATCCGTTGTACCCTGACACGTGCCGATCTCGAGGACAGACACTTAAAGATCAGCGAGCTTGCCTACGGTACCGAAAAAGCGAAATCACTTTTCCATGACATGATGCAGCAGGCAGCCTTTGAATTCGGTTTTGAGGCTGACGATATTCCGCTCATGATCGAAGCGATTCCATCATCATCGGATTCCATCGTGCTCATCATTACAAAGGTAGAAGATCCGGAAGAGCTGGATACTCGTTTTTCCAAATTTGCTCCTTCTCCGTTCGATGATACAGATACATCCAAAAAGGCTGTCCCAGACAAGCTTGAGGGTGCGGAAGAGTTTCTGCAGCTTCTCAACAAAGTCAAAGAGGCGGTCGCAGAGATGCCCGGAAAGAATGGAAAGCCCGAAGCGTCCATCCGCCCGGCTGTCCGGCTGTTCTCGTTTGGCTCTCTTGAACGGGTGATTGAAGCGACGCATCTTCTCTCTCCAATGTATCAGGGCGTCAATACGCTCTATAAGGATCCGTCCGACGGATTCTTTATTCTGGCCGTCACACAGTCAGGACATTCAAAAAGTGATTTCAGTAAAATCTGCAATATGCTGACCGAATACGGTATTCTTGAAAAGAGTACTCCGGCGTCTCTTGCATATCTGGAAGAGCACTGCGAGATGCTCATTTCCCGCGAAGCTGTTCAGCGTCTTGCAAGTCTGTAAAATAAAGCACCGAAAAAAGCACCGTCTGCAGAATTTACTCACCTGCAGACGGTGCTTTTTTCTATACCTTACACCTTATTCATTTGCTTTTAAAAAAGCATTGATCTTCTCTACTAATAACTCGGCATCAATTCCATGAACCATCGCCGCTTCTTCCAGAGATTCCATCTGAGAAGCCGGGCATCCAAGACAGTGCATCCCGATTTCCATAAGAATCGGAGCTACTTCCGGATGTGTATTAACAACTTCGCCGATCGTCGTAGTTTTTTCTACCTGATAAGCCATTTTGAATTCCTCCTTATTTACTTGGATTTACGTATTCCTTATTATAATACCTTTTTTTCTAATACGCAACCAAAAAGCTTTCCTTTCCTCCGGAAATAATTGTCAGAATTTTCTATAATTTTTTGCCCTTTCAGAATCATAGTTTGATTATGAAAAAGTCAACCTTTTTTTCCGGTTTTTTCGACAAAAACTCAATTTTATTATTTCTTTACAAAACATCCGTTCTTTTAAAAGCCAAAAGTTATCCCCACAATTCACAACTTTTTCTGTGGAAAGTGGGGATAACTTTTGAAAACAACGCTATTTTACCCTTTTTTCATAATTTAAGTGTGGAAAACGATTTTGGCCTTATTTTCCATTTTTTTACAATTTATTACAAATTTGTGCATTTTGCTGATTCGCAATTTTTTCTCTCCGCGCCTGCTTAGAAAATCCGGCGCACTGTCAAAATACTCGTGTATGTTGCGGATGAAATTCCGATCCCATGTGCAGGATCTTGTGCGTTGACAATCTGACCGTCTCCCACATAGATTCCGACGTGACCATTATAACAGATGATATCTCCCGGCTGCACCTCGGAATAGGAGACCTCGTATCCTGCGCTTCTCTGAGCCGAGGATGTCCTCGGAAGGGAAACGCCAAAATGGGCATAGACTGACTGGACAAAACCGGAACAGTCCGCTCCGTTTGTCAGGCTTGTCCCTCCCCACACATAGGGATTCCCGATAAACTGGCAGGCATAATCCACAACAGCCTGCCTCTGCGCCTGTTTTCTTTCGGCTTCTTCTCTTGCCCTCTGCTCTGCTTCTGCCTGAAGCCTTGCCGCCTCCTCTTCTTTTGTCTCTCCGTAGGAAAATGTAACCTCTGTTCCGTTCTTCAGCGCCTCCGCTTCCATCTGACGCACTTTCTGCTGCGCCTGTCCTGCATCCATCAGATATTCCGACCGGATAAACCCGGTAATATTTCCGGACTGAACTGCCGTCCACTCTCCAACCGGTCCCTTCAATGTTACTGCATTTCCCGGATAAAGCTTTCCGGTCCAGTCACTGTCATCAGATGTGGCGCTTCTGACATAAATATAATCAGAAGAAATATTAACAAAGCCTGTATCTTCGTATTTCCCGTTCTGTTCCCTTACAACAAATTCTCCGTTTTTTTCTGTTTCTTCTATTATAATAGAAGATGCCTGATCCTCTGTCTTTTGTACCTGTCTGAGCAGTCCATCTGCATTGACTGCCGGATTTCCTGTCTGAACCGGAAGTTCAGCGGCCTTTGCATGGATCCCGGAGCCTGCTCCGAAAATACCGACAAAGGCAGCCAGTATCAGTCCCTTTTTGAAATAACTATGCATGGCATAATCCTCCTTTTATGATAGTTATGTATATTTTCTTTCGTATTTATTACATTTTTATTACAAATGTTACGTTTTGTATTCTAACATATTTCGTTTTTTTGTCAAGGCACTTTCCTTTCTATATTCACTTTCAGTTATATTTTTTCTTGACAAAATCCGTGAAATTTTTTATTATAAATATAATAATTATTATCATTATTAATCGAAGGGAGGGTTTTTGTTGACAGCATTGAAATACAGCAGGCAGCGAGAATCGATTAAGGACTACCTGATGCATACAAATGCGCACCCGACTGCGGATATGGTTTACCTCCATGTCAAAGAACAGTTTCCTAATATCAGTCTTGGAACGGTATACCGGAATCTGAATCTTCTTTCTGACATGGGAGAGATCATCAAGATATCGACTCCGGACGGAGCAGACCGGTTTGACGGACGCACTGTTCCTCACTATCACTTTTTCTGTACTGAATGCGGTTGTATGGAAGATATGAACATGGCATGCATGAAACAGATTGACCAGCTTGCCAACGAAGCATTTGACGGCATCGTGGAATCACACTCCATTACATTTTACGGGAAATGCAGCCGGTGTCTTCAAAAGCATTCAGAAGCTGCTGCCATATAATTATAAATAATTCATGAATTCCAAAATAGGAATTGACAAGCACACGGAAAAGTGCTATATTGATATCAGTAATTATTACTGATTTTTAACTAAGGAAACAAAAAAAAACGAAAAGGAGATATGTGTTATGAAAAAATGGGTATGTACAGTATGTGGTTATGTTTATGAAGGAGAAAATCCGCCGGCAGAATGTCCTCAGTGCCATGTTCCTGCAGATAAATTCCAGGAAATGGCAGGAGAAAGAACATGGGCTGCTGAGCACGTAGTAGGTGTTGCTCAGGGTGTCAGCGAAGACATCATCGCTGATTTAAGAGCAAACTTCGAGGGAGAATGCTCCGAAGTAGGTATGTACCTTGCAATGGCAAGAGTTGCTCATAGAGAAGGATATCCGGAGATCGGATTATACTGGGAGAAAGCAGCATGGGAAGAAGCAGAACACGCTGCTAAATTCGCAGAATTATTAGGTGAAGTCGTTACAGACAGCACAAAGAAAAACCTTGAGATGAGAGTAGAAGCTGAAAACGGCGCTACAGCTGGTAAATTTGACCTTGCTAAACGTGCAAAAGCTGCTAACCTTGACGCAATCCATGACACAGTTCATGAGATGGCAAGAGACGA
>LBJMC04202__coassemble_525_pt1 | contig 27714 bp, 28 predicted proteins | sample LBJMC04202__metabat2_high_PE_002 | metagenome-assembled genome bin LBJMC04202 | reverse complement strand
AAAATGCTGATATAGCTGTACACGCACACCCTATGCACAGGGAAAAGGCAACTGGTTTCTGTCTTGTCTCATCCATAACAACATTAATCGTATAATCAGCCAAGCTCATAGGATGCAATTCTCCATCCAGTTTATTTCCCTGTTTCCAACGTCTTTTATAAGCAATATATGAGAATGTTTTGAACAGCCCAACATTTCGTATATACCTTGTTCCCCCGACAACAATATAAACTGCTGCTACAACGAACAATGTATTCGAAATATTTAACAATGTACTCTCTTTGAAATGAGTAACAAGAAATATTATCGCTAAAAGAAGTGCTATAGAAAATGTCCTGACTTTTTCGTTTTTCAGGCAGGTTTTTAACATTATTTTTTTCATCTTTCTCCCCTCGCTTTACTATTTTTCTGTCAATTCGTAATTCTATACTTTATCGGTGGTCACCACCTTTTTTTCTTATCACGGCTCTTTCATTTTATCCCCCCCGTATATTTTAGTCAATCTTTTCCTGACATTTATTACTATTTTCAGATAAGTATACAATTTTCATCGCTCACTTTTGTGCTTTTTAAACAAAATTATCATTTACTGATCTTATCTGGTAGTCATTTTGGTTATAGAAGCATAAAAAAAGAAACACATTTTCCAAACCGAAAATGCATTTCTTTCTCTTTACTTATTTTTCCTGCTGGAGGCTGCAAAAGTCGTGAAAATAGTGTTCCCGCTCTTTCGAGGTCATCTTCACCAGTTCCTCAAAGCGGTCCATGCTGATATATCCCGCGGAGAACAAAAGCTCGGTGAATTCTTTTTTGGAGAAATCGTACTCCTTTTCCCATTCGCAGATTTTTTTCATGCCGTAGTAATAGCAGGTAAAATACCCGGGCGAGTTCTGATGTGCCCTTACCTGGCCTCTTGCCGTTACCCTGTCGAATCCGAGTTCCGTTTCGTACAGTCTGATTACTTCCTCCAGAGACGCCCCGTAATAAAACAGCATCAGATCCGCACAGATCCGCACGGAAGCATGATGCCGCCGGTATGCGACAAAGAGCGGAAAGAACGGATCTTCCGAGAAGATATCCTGGAATGCGCGCTCGGTCCGAAGGCAGGTCCCTTCCAGAAGCGGCACCAGCTTGGCTCCGATTTTGACCGTCTCCGGCGTCTCGTCAACCACGGCCCTCACATACTGTACATGGTGCCCCGGATAGGCTTCGTGGAGAGTATTCATCCGGATCCATCCGTCCGTTACATTCTTGTAGTTGTAAACATTCAGAAACATCTGTCCCACAAGCGGCCGGATACTGAAATCTCCGCCTTCATATCCGCCCCACGGGTAGGAATCTTTGCAGCACTCCGGCACTGGTAAACAGATACACGTTTCATCCTCCGGAAGCCGGACATACTCATGGGCCAGCGCTCTGGTTCGTTTCAGATACTCGTTTGCGCGGTCCAGCATCTCCTCCGGAGTGTCGCAAGGGCCTTCGTATTTGAACAAGATTTCATTGACCTCTTCCATTGTAGCCGGCGCAGGCTCCGGGATGTCCAGTTTCCCGGCGATCTCAAAGACTTCGGCCCTGGTCTTCTCGATCTCTTCCCGATACCAGGACAGGAGCTCATCCAAAGACACTCCCATCTGTTTTTGCAGAATGGTCCGGTAGGCGTCCGCATCCATCTTTATCGTCTGCTTCAGATCCTCTTCCACTGTCTCCGCTGCCGTCACCTCTCCATCCCGAAGAACAGCCGCCATTTCTTTCAGAACGGTCTCCGTCTCCATCAGCGCCTTCTCCAGCCTTTCCATCTGTCCGTCCTGGAAGGAAGGAAAAAACCGCTTCAGGTCTGTCCGGTACCTCTCTACCATTCTGCTTTCATTCAGGAACCCGTCCGAAAGGTCTCCCGCGCTTCCTTCTGTCCTTGCCCGAATCAGTTCCAGCACGCTGTCCTTTGCCTCACAGATCTCATGGAGATAGTCCGTCAGCCCCTGACACCGTTCCTCGTCCGGATGCCGGTTCAGCCGGGAAGTATTCTCGATTTCCCAGTGCACACCCAGGTGATCCGCCTCCGGATGCTCTTCCTTATCACGCAGTGTATATTCCAGGGAATCCAGAAAATCCTGAAAATGATGTTTTACCATGGAGAAAACTCTGTCCGGCTCCTCCAGAGCATCCGCCCTGTCTCTCAACTCCTCCCACCTGCTCCATGCCTGTTTCATATGCTCTTCTGTCGGGAGGAACAGTCTGCCTCCCGCCTGTCTCTCATCCAGCTGAAATCTGGATAACAGTGCGCAGTCCCTGTCCAGCTCCCGGTACTGCCGAAGCAGTTCCTCCTGTCCTTTTGCCATTCCAGTCACTCCTTTCCGCCTGATTGATCGGTTTTATGATCTTTTCTCCATCTTAGCACAGCATTTACGGTTCTTCAATACAACACAAAAAGGGACACTCTCTGAAAGTCTGCACTTTCAAAGAGTGTCCCTGATTACTTTATCTTCTGTCTCTTAGCTGAAAGACTGCTCTGTACGGTTAATGATCTCATCCTGAAGCGGTTTATCCAGGTTGCGGAAGAAATCACTGTATCCTGCAACACGAACAATCAGATCTTTATAATCCTCCGGATGTTTCTGTGCATTGATCAGAGTCTGGCGATCCACTACGTTGAACTGGATATGGTGACCATCCATCGCGAAGTAAGAACGGATCAGGTCTGCCATATGATTGAGGCCTTCTTCGCCTGCTACAACGTCCGGTGTAAACTTCTGATTCAGAAGTGTTCCGCCTGTTGCAAGATGATCCATCTTGGAGCAGGATTTAATAACTGCTGTCGGTCCGTTTGTATCTGCGGATTTTTCCGGAGAGATACCTTCGGATACCGGTTTGTGAGCTTTTCTTCCGTTCGGAGTTGCAAGGATGACATCTCCGAAGTATACATGACAGGTTGTCGGCAGCATATCGATGCGGTATTCTCCGCCTCTGATATTCGGACGTCCTGTGATGGTGCTTCTGTAAAGCTCGAAAATGTCCTGCATGATATCATCTGCGTAATCATCATCATTACCATATTTCGGGCTGTTGTCATGAACCATCTTGTAGATGGAATCATATCCTTCGAAGTCATGTTCCATTGCTTCGATCAGCTCTTCCATGGTGAAGTTCTTCTTGTCGTAAACATTGTATTTGATTGCAGCAACACAGTCAGTAACCGTTCCGATACCTACACCCTGAATGTAGCTTGTGTTGTATCTTGCTCCACCTGCATTGTAGTCTTTTGCCTTGGAGATACAGTCATTTGTTACAACAGACAGACATGGTGCCGGCATGTTTTCAGCATATAATTTTTCAATAACATTGTTTCCACGGATCTTAACATCTACGAAGTACTCAAGCTGTTTCTTAAATGCAGCCCATAATTCGTCAAATGTCTTGAAGTCTTTTGCGTATCCAAGCTGAAGACCAAGCTGCTTTTTGCTGTACTCATCGTATCCGTTGAACAGTGTCAGCTGGAAGATCTTCGGAATGTTCAGGTAACCTGTCAGGATATAAGCTTCGCTTCCCCATGCTCCGGTCTCTACACATCCTGAGGATCCACCGCGTCTTGCATCCGGCAGACTCTTTCCTGCATTAAGGAGCTCTGCAATCTGAGCCTCTGTGTTATAGAATGCCGGCTGTCCCCATCCTTCTCTGGAGATTTCACATGCTCTCTTTAAGAATTTTGCCGGTGTCTTCTTGCTGATAGTTACGTTGGAGTTCGGCTGAACCAGTCTCATCTCATCCATGCAGTCAAGGATCAGATAACTTACTTCATTGACACCGTTACGTCCATCCGGTGTTACCCCGCCTGTGTTGATATTTGCGAAATCGGTGTATGTTGCACTTTCTTTCAGTGTGATACCAACTTTTACAGGAGCCGGCTGATTGTAGAATTTTACCCACAGACATTCCAGAAGCTCTTTTGCTTTCTCATCATCCAGAATACCGTCGGCAACATCTTTCTGATAATATGGATACAGATGCTGATCCAGTCTTCCCGGGCTGAAAGCATCCCAAGGATTCAGTTCTGTCGTAACTGCAAGGTGTGTAAACCAGTACAGCTGGATTGCCTGCCAGTATGTCTGCGGCTTGTGTGCCGGTACAACTTCCAGGTTTGCAGCAATCTGAAGCAGCTCTGCCTTTCTTGTCTCGTTTTCTTCTTTTTCTGCCATTTCAAGAGCAAGTTTGTGATAACGCTCTCCAAGAATAATGACAGCATCGCATGCGATGTCCATCGCTTTCAGCTCTTCTGCTTTATCCAGAGCTTCCGGATCATTGATATAATCCAGAGCATCCATTGTCTTTTTGATTTTCTCTTTATAATCCATGTATCCGGTTGTGAATACCTGCTCGCCTCCGCATGTATGTCCAGGTCCTCTCTGCTCCATGAACTCTGTGAACATACCTGCTTCATAGCAGTCATGCCATTCCGGTGTCATCTTGGAAAGAAGCTTTTCTCTCATGCTTCTTCCTGTCCAGTACGGGATGATCTCTTCTCTCTGAAGCTTCCGGTCTTCTTCTGTTGTCTTGAAGGATACCAGATCTCTTTCGCTCATGACGATCATATCCTCTTCACTGTGGCAGCAAAGTTCCGGGAATGTCGGAGATGCCTGAGGATCTTTTCCTTTTTCACCAACGATCAGTTCGCCGTCTCCAAGATATAATGTCTTCTTGGAAAAATATTCTTTCAGAGTCATCGCTCTCATAACCGGAATTGAATATTTTCCATCGTTTTCTCTGTAAAAGTCTGTCTCGATTTTTGCTCTTTCCAGGTCAATATGAACCGGAGTAGTTACACTGATCTGTCTGAGTTTCTGAATTCTTTCATTCATACCGCGAAGTTTTGCCATTTTTCTAACCTCCTATTTTGGTGTTCGTATATCCTGCATTGATAAATATAGCCGCCAGTGCTTCCATCTCTTCTTTGTCTGGTGCATGCAGGTCAGTGCCTTTATATTCCATATCCAGCTTTCTGTATTTTCCGCTTCCGGTATCGTGGTAAGGCAGCAGATTGATCTGAGCCGGATGGATATCGTGTTCCTGAAGAAACGCGATGGTTTCTTTCATGTTCTGTTCGTTTCCGTTTACCTCTTTGATGGTAGGAATCCGGATATAGATTCTGGCGCCGTCCTGAGAAAGGCGGACCAGATTTTCAAGTATCAGTTTATTGTCAACTCCGATGTACTTCTTATGAAGCTCCGGATCCATAATCTTCACATCATAAAGGAATGTATCTACATAAGGAAGAATCTTCTGAAATCTTTCATAAGGAGCATATCCGCATGTGTCGATGGTAAGCGATATTCCCTGACGGTCCAGCTCTTTGGCTGCCGCGAGGACAAAATCCATGTCCACTGACATCACTTCACCGCCCGAGAAAGTAACTCCTCCGCCGGACTGTTCGTAAAACATCTGATCCTTCATGAGTTCTTTAACCAGTTCTTTGACTGTATACTCATATCCGACGATTTCTCTTGCGGACGCCGGACAAACATCTGCGCATTTTCCGCAAAATGTACAGGACAGTGAATTCCATACCGGCTTGTGATCCTCCATATGGATCGCACCATTCGGGCAGGCCGCCGCGCAGGCTCCGCATCCTGTGCATTTTTCCCTGTCCAGCTCCATCTCTCTTTCAAACCTCTGGGTCTCCGGGTTATGGCACCATACACACTTCAAAGGACATCCTTTGAAAAATACAGTTGTACGAATCCCGTCCCCATCATGAATCGAAAATTTCTGTATATTTGTGATATTTTTCATGATTCTCTCCTGTCAGTTCTCCCTCTTTGAACCTCAGTTTGAACTTTAGTCTAATCGTTAAATTAAATGTACAACAATGTTATAATTTTGTCAATAGAGAATGAAAAGAATTGATAAAAAAATAACATCTTTTACATCCAGATGCGCAAATTATCCCGTGACTTACTCCGTGGAACGTGGAATCTCGTCAATATATTCAAGATATTTCCAGACCCACTCCTCCGTATACTCCCGGGCAGCAACTTCCAGGGCATTATTGTAATACTCCTCTTTATCTTCCTCCGGCGCAGTATAATGTTCCGACGCGTTTTTGAAAATATAGGCATCGGCGTACATCCGAAGCGTATGATCGTCCTCATACTGGTCTTCCCAGTTCACACTGTCCGCTACCGCCTGTGTGTATGCATGATTGACCTCATGCAGCAGAATCTCAATCATTCTCTCTCTGGAATAGTACCATGCCTTGCTCGTAACGCTGATCATCTGGTCTGCTTTGGAGTAGTATCCATCTCTCTCGCTTTCCGCTTCATACTGCTCCACCTCCACCGTTGGCGGCTCAATTCCCCAGTACCGGCTTTCCAGATCAACAAGATCCTGCCACAGTTCCTTTTTCTCCTGATTATCCAGGGTAATATAGACATCCCCCTGCCACATGCTCAGCATACGTCGGTTCTCATCCCATCCTCTGTCACCATAAATTTCTGTTGACACTTCCTGGACTTTCGTTTCTGCAGGCGTTGCCCTGCTCATACCGTATCCTAGAGTTCCCAGAAAGGACAAGGCTATCAGGACGGAAAAGCTTTTGTAGATGATCTTTGTCCACAGGTGGCCTATTTTCCTGCCGTGGTATTTCCGGATTACGACCTGTGTAAGCAAAGTCAGGTATGAAGCATATTCTTCTGTAAAAACAGCTTCACCAAACAACAGCCTTCGTATTTTTCTCATTTGTACTCCCCTCTTCTCTCATCCTTATACACAAACAGCCATGACGGTTCTCTGGCAGTACCATCATGGCTACTTTTTTATCTCTTAGACAGAATCAGCGCAAAACTATTCTTAGATTTTGCTTCCCACATATTCCTCTACTTTCTCAATTAACTCTATCGCTGTGGCAATCTGCTCTTCTGCCTCTTCTCTCGTTGCAAGATAGAAATCATCATAATCGCTCGCATGTCGGATTTCCTCCGCCTAAGCAATTCTTCTTCCTAAAGTTCTTGGAAAGATTTCTGTCTTTATATAATTCTTATTAAAATTTGCAAGAGCGTCCTTATGTCTCTTGTAAGCATTGCCATCAAGTGCATGTATTGCTGAGATAGTATGATAAATTCCGTAGTAGGCCCTGTTGTTCGCTCCTCGGTATTCTCCCGCTTCCAGAAGTATTTTGGCCGATTTTACATCACTCTTTGCAGTTTCAATGCGATACAGAACCAGATCCCGTTGCGATCCCTTTTCGTTATGCTGCATCAAACAGTTTTACCCCCTCCCTTTCTATATTTGTGTAAAACGGATATACGTCCACCCACTTATTAAAATGCTCCTTATTCTTGACTATCGGCTTGATATCCAGATCATAATCCATGTTAAAATCATAGGTCATGCCCGACAATTCATGGCGGTATTTTTTTATGTCCATATCGCTCAAATCCAAAAGCACCATAATATCAATATCCGAATTTTCCGTATAATCTCCTCTCGCATAAGAACCATATAAAATAACCGTTTTTAAATGCTCTCCATATATTTTACTGAGCAGTTCCACATACTGCTTTACCAAATCACTTGTTACTGTCGGCATATCAACACCTTCTCTCCTTAAATTCTCATAGGCTCTGACAAACCTTCTCTAACAACTACTTATATTATACTTGGTTTTGTTCTGTTTCGACAGGCTTTTTTGCTTAGTTGGTTCAAAATCCCGTGACACAGATAACACAAACAGCCATGACGGTTCTCTGTCAGTACCATCATGGCTGTGTTTTATCTTTTATTCTATTCGCTCTTAGTAAAGCTTTGCTCCTGCCGGAATCTTATCGTCTACGATCAGTACATTCAGTCCTTCTCTTCCCTCTACAAGGTGAGTTGCTGAAATGATCATACCGCAGGAATCAATTCCCATCATCTTTCTCGGAGGCAGGTTGACAATCGCAATCAGTGTCTTTCCTACCAGCTCTTCCGGCTCATAGTAATCATGGATACCGCTTAAGATCACGCGGTCTTCCCCGCTGCCGTCATCGAGAACGAACTTCAGAAGCTTCTTGCTCTTCGGCACTGCTTCACACTCTTTGACTTTTACTGCACGGAAGTCGGATTTGCTGAATGTTTCAAAATCAACCATATCTTCAAATAACGGCTCTACTTCCACGTTGGAGAAATCGATATCAACTTTCACCGGTGCAGTCTCTGCCGCTGCCGGTGCTGCTTCTGCTGCTGACTCTGCCGCTTTTCCTGCTGTCTGAGCTGCATTGTGCGCCTCATTCTTTGCTGCGCCCTGTGCTTTCATTGTCGGGAAGAGCAATACATCACGGATGGCTGCGGAATTGGTGAGAAGCATACACATTCTGTCGATTCCAAATCCGATACCGCCTGTCGGAGGCATACCGATTTCCAGTGCGTTGAGGAAATCTTCGTCTGTTGTGTTGGCCTCTTCATCTCCCTGTGCCAGAAGCTCTTCCTGTGCTTTGAACCGCTCTCTCTGATCGATCGGGTCATTCAGCTCGGAGTAGGCATTTGCCATCTCCCAGCCGTTCATAAAGAACTCAAAACGCTCTACGTATTCCGGATTTCCCGGTTTCTTCTTTGTGAGCGGTGAAATTTCAATCGGGTGATCCATGACAAAAGTCGGCTGGATCAGGTGCTCTTCTGCGAATTCTTCGAAGAAGAGGGAGAGGATGTCACCTTTCTTATGGCGCTCCTCATATTCTACATGATGTTCTTTTGCAAGCTCTCTTGCCTGCTTTAATGTTTTTACTTCGTTCCAGTCTACGCCTGCGTATTTCTTAACGGCGTCTACCATGGTGATACGCTCAAACGGCTTGCCGAGATCCATCTCAACTCCGTTGTAAACGATCTTTGTTGTTCCAAGTACATCCTGTGCCACATGGCGGTACAGGTTCTCTGTCAGATCCATCATACCGTTATAATCGGTGTATGCCTGATAGAGCTCCATCAGAGTAAACTCCGGATTATGGCGGGTGTCCAGACCCTCATTCCGGAATACTCGTCCGATCTCATAAACACGTTCCATTCCGCCGACGATCAGACGTTTCAGATAAAGCTCCAGAGAAATACGAAGCTTGAAGTCTTCGTCCAGTGCGTTGAAATGTGTCTCAAACGGTCTTGCTGCTGCTCCGCCTGCGTTTGCCACAAGCATTGGAGTCTCAACTTCCAGGAATCCCTGAGAATCCAGGTATTTCCGGATACTGCTCAAAATTTTGGAACGTTTGATAAATGTATCTTTTACCTCGCGGTTCATGATCAGATCCACATATCTCTGTCTGTATCTTGTATCTGTATCTGTCAGGCCGTGGAATTTCTCCGGAAGCACCTGCAGACTCTTTGAAAGCAGCTGTACACTTTCTGCGTGAATCGAGATCTCTCCTGTCTTTGTCTTAAAGACAGTTCCCCTGATTCCTACGATATCACCGATATCAAACTTCTTAAAATCTTTATAGTGGTCTTCACCGATATTGTCTCTCGCAACGTAAGACTGGATGTTTCCTTCCAGATCCTGAATGTTGCAGAAGGACGCTTTTCCCATCACACGTTTCTGCATGATACGTCCCGCTACGGAAACTTCTTTATTTTCCAGTTCCTCAAAATGATCCTTGATTTCCTGGCTGTGATGTGTCACATCATATTTTGTAATCAGAAACGGGTCCTCTCCTCTTGCCTGAAGCTCCGCCAGTTTCTCACGGCGCACCTTTCTAAGCTGATTCAGATCCTGATCCTGCGCATTCTTCTGCTGTCCTGCCACTTTTTTCACTCCTTTTTTCTGTCAGACAGATATGTTCTCCCGTACGATACGGTTAAATAGAACGTTCAATCTTTAATACTGTATATCTGATATTTCCGGCCGGTGTCTCAACATCTACAATATCTCCGACCTTTTTTCCCATCAGAGCCTGGCCTACCGGAGACTCGTTGGAAATTTTGCCCTGAAGGCTGTTTGCCTCTGTGGAACCTACGATTTTAAATTCAATCTCTTCATCAAATTCGTCGTCATGTACCAGTACCGTACATCCAACGTTGATTTTTTCCAGATCTACTTCTTCTTCTACAACAACCTCAACATTTTTGAGGATTTTTTCGAGTTCATCGATCCGGGCTTCAATATCTCTTTGTTCATCTTTTGCTGCATCGTATTCTGCGTTCTCTGACAAGTCGCCCTGCTCTCTTGCCTCTTTGATCTTCTCGGCAACTTCTTTCCGCTTTACGACCCTTAAATTTTCAAGTTCATCTTCCAAAGCTTTCAAGCCCGCATAAGTCAATATTGTTTTCTTTTCTTCCATCTTGTTTACCTTCCTTACATAAATGAACTAGTACGCAGCCGGATCTGCTGCAAAAATGGTATGGAATATTCTACTTCCGTAATTTCAATATTATACATAACGCATCCCGGCATGTCAAGATTTCTGCGGGATTCCTTGCACTTTCCTCACTATTTCCCAGGCGTTTCCAGGCCCTACAGACGGTCATTTAAAAGCGCTTCCAGTTCCTCATAACTTTCGGCATGATTGATCTCATCCCGCAGTTTTGCGGAATTCGGAAATCCGGATGTATACCACGCCACATGCTTCCGCATTTCCCGGATTGCCGTGTAGTCTCCTTTGTACCGGATCTGAAGCTTCGCATGGCGCAGCATCATCTCCCGCACCTCATCCGCCGTCCGCTTTGCCGGCTCTTCTCCCGTCTCCTCGTAAGTAATCAGATCGCGGAAGATCCACGGATTTCCCTGGGCGGCACGACCGATCATGATGCCGTCGCAGCCGGTCTCCTGAAACATTCTCTCGGCATCTTTCCCGGAAGCCACGTCGCCGTTTCCAATTACCGGAATGGATACCGCCTCTTTCACTTTGCGGATAATCTCCCAGTCCGCATGTCCGGAATAATACTGTTCCCTCGTCCGTCCGTGCACAGCCACTGCGGCGCCACCGGCATCTTCGATGATTTTCGCGATTTCTACTGCGTTGACATGGTCATCATCAAAGCCCTTCCGGATTTTCACCGTCAGCGGCTTTTTAATAGCCCGGGAGACTTTCGATACAATCTCATGCACCAGTTTCGGGTTCTGCATCAAAGCGGAGCCCTCCCCGTTCTTCACAATTTTCGGCACCGGGCATCCCATATTGATGTCCAGAAACGCAAACGGAAGCTCCTCGATCCTCTTTGCGATTTCACTCATGATATCCGGATCCGATCCAAAAAGCTGCAGCGATACCGGCGGCTCTTCCGGATGAATTTCCAGAAGGCTTTTCGTATTTTTATTTCCATATAAAATAGCTTTCGCGCTGACCATCTCCATACAGAGAAGGCCCGCTCCCATTTCCCTGCACAGAAGGCGGAAGGGAAGATCCGTCACCCCCGCCATCGGCGCCAGAATGTAGCGGTTTGCCAGTTCTACGTTTCCAATGGTTAATGTTTTCATACGTTTTCTTCCTGATCCTCCTGCTCTTCCAGATCTTCTCCCATGAAGAAGACTCTGTAATAGAGCTGAAGTGACTGAAGCAGCTCCTCCTTTGTTCTCTGAAGTTCCTTGATTTTCAGGGCGCTTCCGATATCGTCAAACATCGGATCTCCCTCTTCTGACGTAACTTCAAAGCAAAGGGAACCATCCTCTTCGTATACAAGCGTAAGAATTCCGCCGACATCGTGGACATAGAGAACACACATAATCTTCAGTTCGTCCTTGATATGATCCGGAAGATTATCAAAATCCGGATTCAGATAATATTTTTCTTCATATGAATTTGCACCGCACAATACTACTTTTTCTTCGTACATCCTGCTTTTCTCCTGACATTTTATTTTCTATACATAGCCGTACACGCCGCGGACAGACACTTCCCCGGATGAAATCTCACAGATCTCCCCGCTGTCCTTTTTCACGATCAGCTCACCCGTCTCCGTGATTCCCGCAGCCACTCCGGTCCATTCCTTTCCCGGCTCCAGCACGCAGACCCGCTTTCCTTCATTGACAAGAAGGGTCTCATACTCATCCTGGATAAACTCCAGCGACTTTCTTCTTGCGAACTCTTCGTACAGGCTCTCAAACTCCTGCAAAAAACGTGCAACGATCTCTTCCCGGCAGACCTCATGGCCGTACTCACATTTCAACGAAGTCGCTTTCTGCCGGATCTCCTCCGGGAACTCCGTCTGATTACAGTTGATTCCGATCCCGACGATCACATATTCCGTGCTTACACCTTTCATCCCCATCTCGGTTAGAATCCCGCAGATCTTCTTTCCATCCATAACCAGGTCATTCGGCCACTTGATCTGAGGCCTCTTCTCGCCGGGCTGGTACACTGCCCGCGCCGCCGCACAGGCCGCAAGAAGCGTCAGCATCGGCGCCTTATCCGGCTCAAAATCCGGGCGCAGAAGCACCGTCATATAAATATTCTCACCCGCAGGCGACTGCCAGGCCCGGCCCCTTCGTCCGCGGCCGTCCGTCTGCTGCTCCGCCAGAATCACCAGACCCGCACTCGCACCCTCACCGGCTGCCGCCTTCACTCTCAGATTCGTCGAATCCGCTTCGTCCAAAACCCGGATCTCCCGGCCCATCCATCCCGTCCGAAGCCGGGATATAATCTCCTGTCCGCGCATAACCAAGCCACTCCTTTACTCAGAACTATTCTTTCTTCCGCTCTGAATCTGATACTTTCCTGATGAATTATAACACACCTTTCACAAAACGCAAATCCATAAACGATTCTGAAAATTTTCATTGGGGACGGGTTCCGATGCATCGGAACCCGTCCCCAATGATAAAAATATACACCGTATTCAATATTTATTCTTCTCCGAGTGTTGCTACCATCACGGCTTTGATGGTGTGGAGTCTGTTTTCTGCTTCGTCGAATACGACGGATGCCGGGCTTTCGAATACGTCTTCTGTGACTTCGTATCCTTTGACCGCTGGCAGACAGTGCATAAATATAGTTGTGTCTTTTTGTGTCTTTTCCATCAGTTTTCTGTTAACCTGGTACTTGTGGAGGAGTGCTTTTCTTTCGTCTGTTTTTTCTTCTTCGCCCATGGAGATCCATACGTCCGTGTAAATGATGTCAGCGCCTTCGACGTCGTTTGTGTTATCGGAGATGGTGATGGTGGATCCGGAGGCGTCGGCATATTCCTGGCATGTGCGGACGAGGGAGCGCATCGGCCACAGTTCGGACGGTGCGATCAGCACGAAGTCGATTCCGACTTTGGCGCAGCCGATCATGAGGCTGTTTGCCATATTGTTTCTTCCATCGCCGATATAAACGAATTTCAGGCCTTCAAAGTACTGGAAATGTTCCTGGATGGTGAGAAGATCGGCGAGTACCTGGGTCGGATGGTAATCATCGGTCAGCCCGTTCCATACCGGGACTCCACTGTATTTTGCCAGCAGTTCTACGTGGGAGTGCCGGAAGCCCCGGAATTCGATTCCGTCAAACATTCTTCCGAGTACCCGTGCTGTATCCTCCACGCTTTCTTTATGTCCGAGCTGAATTTCATTACCGCTTAAATAGGTAGGAAATCCTCCTTCGTCATTTGCAGCTACCGTAAAGGCGCATCTTGTTCTGGTGGACGGTTTTTCGAAAATCAGTGCAATATTCTTTCCTTCCAGCGCATGGCCCCGGATTCCTTTTTTCTTTTTTTCCTTCAGTACTGCCGCCAGGTTTACGAGATAACGGATCTCATCCGGCGTGAAATCTTTCAATGTTAAAAAGCTTCTTCCTTTTAAATTCATGTTCTTCTCCTCCCTGATTCCTGCCAATATATGGATAAATCCCGGTAATCCGGGTTCTCCTTTCATCTTCTCATATTTCATATGCACAAGTGTCGCGAGTTCATCTTCTGTATAAATCTGATATTTGGGGATCCGGAAATATTTTGCGCTTGCTTCCAGCATGGACAGATACAAGGTCTCATCTGTCGCTCCCAGCGGAACTTTGAGCACAAATTTGATTTCCCGTTTTTCTTTTTCCCGGAGGCCGGAGAGCATCTGCTGATAGTCCTCTTCTGTCCTGTCTGTGTCAATGTAGTAAATCAGGCCTTTCAGCCCGTAAATCACCCGTTTCGCATCATAGTATCCGATTTTCAGATTCTGTCTGCTGCGTTTCCCGTGAAATTCCAGAATGCTTCCCAGACTGACTCTCGGCGCGATCTCATACACTTTCGTATCCTCATCCAGATGTACCCGAGGCTCCCGCCCCGGTCCGTAAATCCGCACGGTAATAATGTTCTTATAGCCGCGTTTCACAAGCGAATTCAGCGGTACATTATTGATTACCCCTCCGTCCAGATACGTTTTCCCATGAAGCGGTTCGTTTTTAAAACCGAGCAGATAGGCGCTTGCCAGAAGAAAATCTGCAAGCAGCCCTTCCGGAATCTGATCCAGTGTAAGATCTAGTTCTTTCATATCTGATACGGAAAATGTGAGAAGGGAAAAATCAATCCCTGCATTCCGGATTTTTTCTTCATCCAGCACCTGATGAATCAGCTCTTTCAGAGGCGTCACATCAACTCCGCCGTCTTTCAGACAGCTCATCAGCTCTTTTATGAGTTCCCGTACTGTAACTTCTTTCTGAAAGAAACGCTCCATCCAGTTATCATCCACGTCCATGACTTTTGAAAATGTCATTTCTTCCCAGACACGTTCTGCTTCTCCTACATCTCCCATACAGATCAGCGCTCCATTCAGTGCGCCTACGGAAGTTCCTGCTACCCCTCTGATCCGGACCCCTGCCTCACGAAGTGCCTTCCACGCCCCAATCTGGTATGCGCCTCGTGCTCCTCCACCGTCCAGCACAAGCCCGTATTCTTTTGATAAATCGATCACAGGTTTCATTCTTTCACTCCTTATGCATTATAATACTCTTTTTTGCATAAAATTACAATCTATATTTTCAACAATCTTTTTCATTTTTTTATCTCTTTCTTGTGTAAAACATGGATCTATCAGCTTTTCACCGATTTTCCCACCAGGTTTTCCGCGGCATGATTTCATGTATTTTTATAAATCCATGCTGCTTGTATACAATTATAAGCCGTTTCCAATTCCCCGTAAAGCAAAAAAAGAGTTTCTTCCTAATCAGAAACTCTTTTTTGAAATCTATCTTTTCTTTCTAACCCCTAGTGGAACCAATGTGCTCCAATCTTGATTCCTGCATTTACTCCGTCCCCGAAATGCAGCGCGTTTCCTACCGGGCTGACGCCTGAAAGTGCGTCTACCGCTGCCTGACGGCAGGATGATGGAATATTTCCGGATGCCAGTACCCGGTCAAGCTTTCCTGTCATCGCCGGTCCGAACTGTCCGCTCTGGTAAATAACTCCTCTCAGTGTGCTTGCATATCCTGCTTTCAGACGGTTCATTACAACAGCTCCTACTGCTACCTGTCCGTCATACGGCTGGTTACCCGCTTCGCAGTAGATCAGCGCAGCCAGAAGTGTCGTGTCCGCCTCCTGAGCCAGCTTTTTCTGACGTTCTTCTTCAGCCTTTCTTGCTTCTTCTGCTTTTCTGGCCTCCTCAGCTTTTCTCGCTTCCTCAGCCTGTTTTTCCGCTTCTGCTTTCTGCTGTTTTGCGGTTTCTGTATAAGTAAGAAAACTCTGTGAAACATTCTGTGCAGTTTCGGCATCCGCTGTCACAACAAGCTTTGCGCCCTGCGGCTCCTCCGGAGCAAATACGGAATTTCCATCAGCTGCAAATACCTGAACACTCATGCTCGCTGTAAGGATCACCGCCGAAAGAACTCCTGCGACCGCACCTTTCTCCAGACGTCTTCTATGACTGTTCCATGTTTTCATTTTTGTCCTCCTTTAATTATCCGCAGACTTCCTTCTGCGTCTTCCTCATTCTCAGTCCCTGTATCAATCGAACATAATATATATTACGTTCTGCCGCTTTTGTTTATTACAAATATTACGAATTTGTTACATCTTCTTGCGACGGTGTTAATAATAGCAGAGTTTTCTTTTTCTGTCAACCTTTGCACCTATTTTAGTACATTTTTGAAGTATTTTAACGATTTTTTCAATCGTTTTTTATGTATTTTGTATATTTTTAATTGTCCGACAATTACGAGTATTCCTATACTATTTTCCACTTTTCGACAATTTCTGCAAATAATGCCAACTTCACTTTGTCACAATAACGTAATATATATTTCTTTTTTCTGTCGTATTTTTTACATTTGTTTCTTAATAATTTCGAAAACAGCTTTGCCGAGTGCGCATCCCGCGGAGCGTTTTTGTTTACCAGGGAACGAAGTTTCCTGGTAAACAAAAAAATCCCGAAAGCTTTCGCTTTCGGGATCTTTCCTTATCTCTACTTATTCCTGAACGTATGGCATAAGAGCGATGTGTCTTGCTCTCTTGATTGCAACTGTCAGGGCTCTCTGATGCTTTGCACAGTTTCCTGTGATTCTTCTCGGAAGAATCTTTCCTCTTTCGGAAACGTATTTTCTTAATTTTGCTACATCTTTGTAATCGATCTCATTGTTTTCTTTTCCACAGAATACGCAAACTTTTTTTCTTCTGCGGCCTGGTCTTCTTCTCATCTGAGAATCCGGTTTGCTTGTTTTATCGTAAGCCATTGTTCTTACCTCCAATACTAATTAAATGGTAATTCCTCATCAATTCCATCCGGGATGTTCATAAATCCATCACCCGCATCCACACTTGGTGCCTGCGGTGCCGGAGGAACCGGGCTTGCCTGATAACGGCTCTGATTTGCTTCACTCGCGCTCTTGCTTTCTGCAAATTCCTGCTCTTCTACGACAACTTCTGTCGTATAGACCTTTACGCCATCTCTGTTCGTATAGCTTCCTGTCTGGATGCGTCCACAGATCGTGATACGCATTCCCTGGCGGAAATACTTCTCCGCGAACTCAGCTGTTCTTCCGAATGATACACAGCTGATAAAGTCTGCCGTCTGCTCTCCATCACGCCGGAACCGTCTGTCGACGGCCAGTGTATAACGGGCAATGGCCAGCGGGTTTTCCCCGCCCTGAGAATAGCGGACCTCAGGATCTCTTGTCAGGCGTCCCATTAAAATTACTTTATTCATATATTTCCTCTTTTCTTCTTTATGCTTCCTGTTTCACGCATAAATATCTGAGCACGTTGTCCATAATACGGATTCTCTGTTCGATCTCGCCCGGAGTCGTTGCATCAGATTCGAAGTGGATGAAATAATAATATCCTTCTTTCATCTTCTGAATTTCGTAAGCAAGTTTTTTCTTACCCCATTCATCAACGTCAGTAACATTGCCACCGAAACGTGTGATTAACGCTTTCACTCTTTCGATTACATCTGTTCTGGCATCGTCTTCGATTTTTGCATTGACAACAACAGCTAATTCATATTTGTTCATGTCACTTGCACCTCCTTATGGTCTTTTGGCTCCCGGCTCCCCGGCCGGGGACAAGGATAAATAATATATCACGGTGTATTATTTTAACATTATCCCGCGTAAGTTTCAAGCCTTTTTTTGAATTTCTTTCGTATTTTTTTCCACGATTTTCCTGGAAATCATGATCTGATGTCCGCAGCCGCAGCATTTCAGCCTGAAATCCGCACCCACCCGCAGAATCTCCCACTCAAAACTGCCACACGGATGTTTCTTTTTCATCCGGATCTTATCGCCCACCTCATACTTGATCTCTGACATATTCTTCCCTCTTTTCCGGTCAGTTTACTTCCACCTGGTATCCCTGTACAATCAGACGTTCTTCATTATTTGCTTTTGTACATGTCGACAGTGTCACTACTTTTGCATCGGACGGAACTTCCACCCCTGTATCATAAAAGGAATGTTCCTTTGAAAATGCCAGAAACGACTGGAATGCCTCGTCATTTTCAAAGACTGTCTGATACGCGTCTGATGTATCATTAACCTCTCCTACTGCAAAGATCTGATATTTCAGTTCTTTTCCATCCGGTGTATAAATGTAAAAATACGGATAGGATCTATAGAATTCCTCATCCTGATATTCCTCCAGTTTTCCAAACATGGATTTACTGTTCATTCTGTGCCCGTATATGACACTGTTTTTGTCCGTCATATCCTTATTATTGGAAACGTTCAGGAAAATCGCGCCATAGGTGTTCGGATAGCCTGATATAGTCTTATCCAGATATTCCTGATTATCTTTTCCCTGCACAACCGGATAGCTGATGATGGACGGCTCATCAAACCGGATCCACGCAATGATGTCCTCGTTGACTTTCCAGAGCTCCTCGAAATCCACCGTGTATCTTGTGCTCTCTTCTCCCGTTCCCGCATCGGCGGAAATTCCGATCTCCTTCAGATTATCGTACTCCTGATCTCCTTTGTGATATCCGTAAAAAATCCGGAACAGCTGGAATCCCGAAAAGCAGAACACGATAATTGCGGCAACGAGTATAATTGTGGAAAAGATTCCTCCCTTTTTCTTCTTTTTTCTTCCGCCTGTCTTCTGATTAATAGCAGGTCTTTCTTCTCTCTTTTCTTTTGTTCCGGCTTCCCCTGCCCCGGATGATGCCCTTTTCCGGGCTTTTTCTTCCTCAAGCCGTTTTTTTCTATCTTTAATGCGGTATTCGTCCATGTAACCTTACCTCTGTCTGTTTTATTTTATCATCAGGGTTTCTATATCGTACAGTTTCTAGTATAACGTATTTTTCGCAATAGAAAAAGAGGATGTTGCAGAAAATGGACTCTCCTTTTCCGCACATCCTCCCGGCCCGTTCTGTTTTCCTGTCTTAGAATGGAATTTCCAGATAAATATCCTTTCCTTCTTTGATCGAAATCACAAGCTTGCCTGCTCCTGCAGTCACCCTGGCTCCCTCTACAGAAACCTCCGGTGCCGGAGCTGCCTGCTCTTCTTCCTCTTTTTCCGGCTCCTCTCCTTCATCCGCGCCCTCGACAACGGCATCGATCACATCTGCTGTCACCGGTGTCAATGAATCACATGTCTTGATCAGTTTTGCGCCAAGGATCTGATGAATCTGAAGGCATCCGTCCAGATTCAGAAGGCCGCTTTCAACCAGCTCATCAAAAATAGCCGGATCTTCCAGATTTTCCGGTCCTATTGTAATGCCTTCCTCTGCCCTGCAGCAAAGTACTGCAGGATCATGAGCATGCTGTTTTGCTGTTTCTGCTGTGATAGACATATCTATTCCTCCTTCATAATTCTGTTTCTTTCATCTTAGTCCTGTTTATCACTGTTTTCCAATACATTCTTTCTATATTTTAGATCATTTTATCAAAAATGTCGATACCCCCGCCCCTCTCCATTTACGAATTTAATATAATTTTTATATACAGTTTATTGATTCCTGAGAAAAATGCGGTAAAATAGAATTCAGAAAAATATTAAGACAGGTTGTGTAGAAAAATGAAAGATAAGTTTTTACGCTTTATGTACGGCCGCTACGGCGTTGACCAGTTTTCAAAATTCCTGGTGATAACAGGGATCATTTTTTTACTGTTATCCGGATTTACCCGATACGGCGGAATTCTATATCTGTTTTCGCTTGCCGTTTTAATTTATTCCTATTTTCGAATGTTTTCACGAAACCATTCCAAACGTTACGCTGAAAATCAGCTCTATCTGAAATACACGGCCGGGATCCGGAAAAAGTTTTCCGCCATCCGTTACGGTCTCAGTCAGAGAAAACACTATCACATATATAAGTGTCCTTCCTGCGGACAGAAAATCCGGATTCCCCGCGGAAAAGGCAGGATCGAAATCCGGTGTCCGAAATGTAATGCCCATTTTATTAAGAAAAGCTGAGAAAGGAGGGCCATTATCATGCTTGATTATATGGTTCTGTATCAAAGTGAAACCGGCAACACAAAAAAACTTGCCACATCCATTTTTGCCGCCCTTCCTGGAATGGCAAAAGATCTCAGAAGTATCGATGAACTGAACGGTCTGCCGGATGCAGCCACTTATTTTGTCGGTTTTTGTGTCCACCGTGGCACCTGCAGCCTTGAGGTTGGAAATCTGCTTTCTTCCATCTCCGGAAAGAATGTCGCCTTATTCGGCACATGCGGGGCCGGTAATGTGGATAACTACTATAAAAACATCGAAAACAGTGCCCGGATCTGGCTCGAAGATGACAATCTCTATCTGGGCGGATTCTTCTGTCAGGGCAAGATGCCTGTGCAGATTCGCCAGAAATACGAGTCCATGTTAAATGGAGATCAGGCTCACGATCACCATCTGAAGCTTCAGCTGTCAAATTTTGATGAAGCGATGATTCATCCGACAAAAGATGATCTTACACGCGCCGCGGATTTTGCAAAAAACTGCCTCAGCCGTCTTTAAAGATGGCCGAGGCTTTCTTTTTTATTTATAGAATCATCAGATCTTTCGGGAAGTGCGTCAGTGTCTCTGCACCGTTTTCCGTAATCAGTACCGTATCCTCGATACGGACACCTCCCCATCCCGGAATATAGATTCCCGGTTCCATTGTAATCACGCAGCCAGGCTGCATTATTTTTGTACCATACATTCCAAGAAACGGCTCTTCATGAAGATCAAGTCCTACGCCATGTCCCATTCCGGAATAATAATACTCTTCATACTTTTTCACCAGTTTCCGAATCTCCGTGTCCGGTTTGGAAGCAACAATTCCCGGTCCCATGTTCCGTACTCCTGTTTCCTGCGCTTCGCGTACCAGTTCGTAAATTTCTTTTTGCTGTTCAGATACATGTCCTACCGCAAACGTACGGGTCGTATCGGAAATATATCCGTTGTATTTCGCACCATAGTCCACAAGAACAAAATCGCCTTCTTCGACCTTCCTGTCTCCCGGCTTTCCGTGGAGCAGGGATGTCTTGGCCCCGGAAATCAGAATCGTCTCAAATCCAATATCCTGTGCCCCGTGCATCTTCATGCTGAATTCCAGACGCGCGCACAGCTCTCTTTCCGTAACGCCCGGTTTGATATACGGAACCAGCTCTTCCAGAGCTTTATCCGCAATCTCGCAGGCAATTCTTGTATTGGCCACTTCTTCTTCGCTCTTTACATACCTCAGCTCTTCCACAATGTTTCTCGTTCCGGTCAGTTCAATCCGATGCTCTGAAAGAAGTCTGTAGATTTCTTCATATTTATCATAGGTTATAAAGCATTCCTCAAATCCCAGTTTCCGGATTCCCGACTTGACGCAGATGCTTTCCACGGCCTTTGGGATACTCCTGCCACAGTTATGCCAGTTGACAACCTCAAAGTCCGGGCAGGACTGCTCTGCCAGCTCTGTAAAGCGGCTGTCCGTAATGAGATAATTCCCCTGCGGGCAGAGCAGTGCATATGCCAGCTCATCCGGATATCCACTAATGTATTTGACATTGGCCTCTTTTGTGATATAAATACCGTCCAGACCCTGTTCTTTTAAAATCTCAAGTACTTTTTCTATTTTCTCCATCACGAAGCTCCTTATCCCCAGATCATTCCGATTCCTGCTTCTTTTGCTTTGTCATAGATTGCTTTTGCCGCAATCAGGTCCTGTGTTGCCACACCGACTGTCTCAAACACAATAATTTCTTCATCGTTTTCACGTCCCGGAATTTCTCCTTTAATCAGCTGTCCCAGATCGCCTGTAAAATCCTCTTTTGTGATGATTCCTTCATCCAGCGGAATCAGAATGTCTCCGGATTCGGAAAGTACCGCTTCCTCAGAATCAAAATAAATTTTGGACGCTCTCGGAAGAATGGCCGGATCCATCTCCTGCATATGCGGCTGATAAGCTCCTACGCAGCTGATCGTTGCTCCCGCCTTTACTTTGGAAGCATCAAACACCGGTCTGGAGGACGGAGTTACCGTCACAAGAAGATCTGCACCTTCTACCGCTTCATCAGAAGATGCTGCCGCAACGATTCTGGCACCATATGATTTTAATTCTTCATTCATCTGCTCCGCGAAGGCTTTTGTCCGTTCCGGATTCATGTCATACACACGGACCTCTTCCAGATCTCTTACTGTCACCATTGCCTCCAGCTGAGTCGCTGCCTGTCCGCCTGTTCCGATCAGCGCGCCGACACGGCAGTCTTTCTTTGCAAGAAGATCAAATGCGGCTCCTGTAGCTGCTCCTGTACGAAGCTGTGTCACATAAGTTCCGTCCAGCACGGCCTCCACAATTCCGGTTGTTCCATCGATCAGAAAGACCTGTGCCGGTGATGACGGAAGCCCACGGTCAATATTGTGCGGGAAAATATTCACTACTTTTAAGGAAGCTGTATCCATCTCTTCCACGTACGCCGGCATAAAAAGGAAGCTTCCGTCATATTTCGGCGCCTGAATGTTTGTCCTGATAGGAGAGTCACATTTTCCCTCCACTACAAGCTGAAACGCTTTTTTGTCCGCTTCCACGGCGTCTTTCATGGTAAATACTTTTTTGATATCTTCTCTTGATAATAATAACATTTCTGAACCTCCTGTTCTCCTTGTATCCTATCGTTTAAAGCGCGCATCCAGTCCCCACGGCTGCATAGCGCCTCCCTCTTCTGCCGGTCTGCACATTTTTGCGTAAATATTCAGACATCCTTTTTCCTCTTTCAACGGCGGACATACCCAGTTTGCCTTTCTTCTTTCCAGTTCTTCATCGGAAACAAGCAGATTGACCTCTCCATTTGGAATATCGATCACGATTTCATCCCCATTTTCCACAAGTGCGATCGTTCCTCCATCGTATGCTTCCGGTGATACATGCCCGATAATTGCACCATAGTTAAATCCTGAGAATCTGGCGTCCGTGATCAGCCCCACACTCTTGTGCAGTCCCAGTCCGATCAGGGCATCGATGCTCAGCATCAGTTCCTTCATGCCAGGAGCCCCTTTACATCCTTCATAACGAATGACAATGATGTCACCCGGTACGATTTCTCCTGCCTGGATTGCCTCAAATGCCGGACGGTCGCCTTCGAATACTTTTGCTTTCCCTTTCAGATATTTCACTTCTTCGTATACGGCTGTCGGGCGGACAATCGCACCGTTCGGTGAAAGGTTTCCTCTTAAGATCTTCAGTCCCGGCTCATGGAATAACGGACGTTCCAGAGAATGAATAACTTCATTTTCTTTTGGCGTTACCTTGGAAAGGAGCTCTTTCCATGTGCAGCCGTACATACTCGGAGCATCGGTAAACAATTTGCTCTCCAGCATCTTCATCACATTCATAACACCGCCTGCGTAGTGGAAATCCACAACAGTATACGGGCCGCTCGGTACTACTGCATTGATGCAGTAAATTTCATCTGCGTATTTTTCAAAGTCTTCCAGAGTCAGTTTGATTCCCAGTTCATATGCGTAGGAAAGAATGTGAAGAACCGCATTGGTGGATCCAGCCACGGCCATATCAAACATAATCGCATTGAGGAGCACTTCTTTCGTGATCAGATCTGAAGGTTTTCTTCCTTCTTTTGCCATCTTAACCGCGTATTTTCCGGCTTCTCTTGCTCTGCGGAGCTTTGCGTTGTCGGATGCAGGGATCGTAGACGTACCCGGAAGCACCAGATTCAGCACCTCTCCAAGCATCTGCATGGTATTTGCTGTTCCCATGGACGGACATGCACCAAAGGACGGACAGACATTGTCTTCCATGTCCATCAGCTCTTCTTCTGTAGCGCCTGAAAATCTTGCGGAATCCAGATCCGCTTCCACTACGGTTTTCCCGCAGTACTGTCCCGGCTGCATGGAACCGCCCGTCACGATCATGGACGGAATGTCCAGACGCATTGCCGCAAGGTAACATCCGGCAATGATATTATCACAGGATGCGACCATAACAAGACCATCGAAATTGTGTACGCGTGTAACAAATTCCACGGACATTGCCACGATGTCCCGTCCAACCTGTTCGTATTTCAGTTCTTCTGCTCCGTTTGCGATGTTTCCGCAGGTTGCCGGAATTCCGAATTCCACCGGCACTCCTCCTGCTGCCCAGATTCCTTCTTTTACCGCTTCAGCGATCTGTCTTAAGTGGGCAGATCCCGGAGATCCTGACATATATGAATTCGGAACTCCGATATGCGGTTTCTTACGGATGTCCTCGTCGGAATACCCTGCCGCTTTCATCATAACTCTTCTGTGCGCCGCCTCGGCGCCATTCCAGTATTCTGTTCCCATAATTTCCTCCTGTCTGCGCTTTGCTTTCTCTTCAATCTCTTGACAAATAAATTGCCTTTGATGATAATAATAAAATAGAAACTGCAATTTCTGAATTAATATTTTTTAAATATACTATTCGGTTTTGCTTATATCCGCATTTGCATTATAGAAAATCATTTTAATTCATTTTTTCTAATACGAACTATTAAGAAATCGAATGGAAGGTGAATCATGAACAAGTATCAGACCATTTTAAGCGTCTGCGAAACACGCAGCATCTCCAAAACCGCCGCTTTGCTGAACTATACCCAGTCGGCGGTCAGCCAGACGATCAAAAATTTTGAAAAAGAGCTGGGGCTTGAGCTTTTCATCCGTTCCAAAAACGGTATGGAACTTAAATCCGACATGGCCTGGATCAAAGAGTCTCTTCGGACCATCTGCGAGGCCGAAAACCAGATTGCACGGACCGCCGCTTCTCTTTCCACTCTGGACAGCGGTCTGATCCGCATCGGCACGATCCAGAGCATTTCCTATCACTGGTTGCCGGGCATTATCAAAGATTTTTCTGAAGAATATCCGAACATTCTTTTCCAGCTTACCATCGGAGGATTTGGCGAACTGAAGGAAAAACTGATGGGCAATGAGCTGGACTGCATTTTCGTGTCCGAATTCTCCGTTCCGGGACTGCCGTTTGTACCACTTGGAAGTGATGAACTGATGCTCGTCACACCCCTTTCGCATCCTCTTGCAAGTCACCTGTCCGTCTCCCTGGCAGACGTCAACAACCAGGACTTCATTCTGTCCGCAGACGGTCTGGACTACGAAACCGGCAAAATCTTCGAGCTGAACCAGATTTCTCCAAACATCCGCTATCAGCTCAACGAAGATTTCACAACATTGAAAATGGTAGAACAGGGCTTTGGCATTACCATTCTGCCAAAACTGCTTCTCCACAACGCCCCGTTTGAAGTCTGCATCCGCCCGTTTACCGAGCACTACACCCGTACCCTCGGGATCGCTCTTCCGTCCGGCATTACGCCGTCCAAAGCAGTTTTACAGTTCCGGGCATTCGCAGAACACTGGTGCAGGGAGAATCTGTAGATAAAACGGAAATGATTTCCCCGCGTTATCCTACCTTTGTTTTGTATACCTACTCTTAATTTTATGGTATACTAAATTCATAGGAGAAGAAAGGATGTGTTACCATGGCATTAACACCGAAGAATAACGAATACACGATCGATGATATCTACGCTCTGCCTGACAGCCAGCGTGCAGAACTGATCGACGGTCAGATGTACATGATAGCACCGCCGAGCAGGAGACACCAGTTAATACTTGGTTTCCTTTACCGCAAAATTGCTGATTATATCGAACAGAAAGGCGGATCCTGCGAAGTCGATATTGCTCCATTTGCCGTATTTTTAAACGCAGATGATAAAAACTACGTCGAACCGGATATCAGTGTAATATGCGACTCCAAAAAGCTGAATGATAAAGGATGTACCGGCGCTCCGGACTGGATCATTGAAATTGTCTCTCCCGTAAGCAGACGGACAGACTATTTCACTAAACTCTTCAAGTATCGAACAGCTGGAGTTCTTGAATACTGGATTGTCGATCCTGATAAAAACAGAGTTACCGTTTATAATTTCCAATCCGAAGATACCGCGGAATTCACTTTCGCCGATTCTGTAAAAGCAGGAATCTACGGTGATCTTCAGATTGATTTCAGTTCATTAAATCTTTTATAGCAGCAAAAAGCGGACCCGCTATAGGATCCGCTTTCCTCTTGTCTCATATTCTTTTATCTGATCTGCTCCACCGCTTCTTTGCAGAGTGCTTCAATTTCATCATACTTTTTCTCTGCAATCAGACTTTCTTTTACCATCCAGCTGCCTCCGCACGCAATGACCTGCGGGCAGGAGAGGTAGCTTCCAATATTCTCCTGGCTGATACCGCCTGTCGGCATAAACCGGAGCTGGAAATAAGGTGCCGACAGTGCTTTGATTGCTTTGACGCCTCCGTTTACTTCTGCCGGGAAAAATTTTACGACAGACAAACCAAGCTCCAGCGCCTGTTCAATCTCGCTTGCCGTTGCCACACCCGGATAAACCGGAATTCCTTTTTCCTGACAGTAGCGTACAATCTTGGGATTGAGCCCCGGACTTACGATAAACTTTGCCCCGGCCTCGATGGCTGCATCCACCTGTTCTGTCTTCAGGACGGTGCCTGCGCCTACCAGCATGTCCGGATATGACTCACTCATCCGGCGGATCGCTTCCGCGGCCGCATCTGTCCGAAAGGTCACCTCCGCACACGGGATGCCGCCTCTTACAAGAGCTCCGGCAAGGTCTTTGGCATCCTCCGCTTTCTCAAGCTTGACTACAGGAACAATCCGGATTTCTTCAAACCTTTCATCTATTGTTTTCATTTCGTGTTTCCTCCTTCTACGCTTCCTCCGCCTACCAGTGTGCCCCGGTTGCACTTTCGTTTGCCGTGTTGTCTCTGTAACTTAAGAGCAGGCAGACCGCATCCAGAACAATGTGAAGGCTCTGGTCAAAAAGGGAACTCAAAAGCTGAATGGAACCACGCTTCTCCCCGGTATCTCCTTTTACGGTCCCCGGAATCACAAGGATCTGATCCGCAAATCCCGCAAGCGGCGACTCTCTTTTGCTTGTCACAGCAATTACCGATGCATTTTTCTCTTTCGCTTTTCTGGCAGCGTCCACAACGCTGATGCTCTTTCCGGATCCGGATACTCCTATCAGAATATCCCCCTCCTTTATGGCCGGTGTGATGGTCTCTCCCACCACATATACGGTGTATCCAAGATGCATCAGCCTCATCGCAAATCCTTTCGCGCTGAATCCGGAACGTCCTTCTCCCGCCACGAAGATCCTCCGGTCCTTCTGGATCAGACCGATCACCTGATCAATCTCGTCTTTCTTTACATTTGCGACTACATGTTCAATCTCGTCCATGATTGTCCGTAATACATCCATTGTCCTGCCTCCGTTCTCTATCCATATCTTACATCCGGACGGCCCCGGCAAACCGCGCAGCCGTCTCTCGTTTGTTTCCTGATTTCGTAATCGCGCTTCCCACGATCCCGATTTCAATTCCGCACTCTTTTAACAAAGGTACCGTATCAAGTGTTACGCCTCCGGCTGCCGCTATCTTTCGGACTCCCGAGAGCTCTCTGACGCTGCTTCTGACCAGTTCCGCGAGCCCTTCCCCCTGTCTGTCGGACGGAAGGTGAATACAGAAAACAGCCTCCGGAAATGCTTCGCCAAGTACCCGGATCCGTTCTGCCGGCACTTCCAGCAGGTCAATCATATATTCCTTTCCAAACTCCCTGGCCACATCGGCACATGCCCGGATCGTTGTCACGGAAGAAAATCCCATGACTGTCGGAATATCTCCTCCGGCCTCATATGTTTTCCTGAACTCGTAAGCTCCCTCATCGCAGGTCTTGATGTCTGCCAGAAAACACTGTTCCGGAAACCGCTTCCGAAAATACGCAACGCTTCTGTCCAGACCGTAGTCTTTGATCAGGGATGTTCCGATTTCAATAATATCGGCAGACTCTTTAATCTCTTCTATCATAGCCTCTGCCGTCTCAAGATCTGTCCTGTCAATTGC
>LBJMC04202__coassemble_415_pt1 | contig 32432 bp, 28 predicted proteins | sample LBJMC04202__metabat2_high_PE_002 | metagenome-assembled genome bin LBJMC04202 | reverse complement strand
GAAGACAAATCCCGTGCAGGCTGCCTGCATGTCATATCCCGCCGCATTCACCGCCCGGATCTCTTTTTGCACCTCACAGGCTACGCTCGGGAAGATTACGTCCGGCGAAGAAGATGCGACAAGAATCAGATCGATCTCCTCCGGAGAGACCCCGGAATTTTCCAGTGCCCTCTTTGCCGCCTCCGCCGCCATGAAAGAGGCGGTCTCATGCTCTGCGATGTGGCGGTTTCTCACACCGGTCCGTTCGCGGATCCACTCGTCATTCGTCTCAACCATTTCAGACAGGTCATCATTGCTCAAAATTTTAGGCGGGATATAAGATCCCGTCCCGCATATTTTTCCTATCATATGTTTTCTCCAAACTTTTATTTTGAACTTAAAATACTTTGATAATCAAACTATATTACACGAACACTGGATTGTCAACCCTGTTTTTACATTACTCCCCTGTCTGCCCTCTGTTTTCCCTTTGCGGACAGCCCGCTTTTTTCTGACTGTGCCTGATCAAAGAACCGCTGCTTTTAAGCGCCTTCCCCTTTTATTTCCTCTCGAAGTCTTGCAATTCTGCGTTTGATCTTGCGGCAGATGTAAAAATTGTCCCTGTCGTTTGATTCCAGCCGGTTAAGACGGTCTTCCAGCAATTTGATTTTATGTAACTGTTCCATATGATTTCGTCCTCACTTTCCTGTTAGAATAAAGAGTTCCGCCTGCGGAACTCTCGCGCCGAGCGCGGTCGCTTTAGCAACAAATTTCTGCTTTGCGCGAGTGCGCATCCCGCGGAGCGTTTTTATTTAACAGGGAACGAAGATTCCTGTTAAATAAAAAAAGTGCGCCCGGTTATCTCTTACAAATAACCGGGCGCACCCGACATCTTCTCTGATCCCGCAGCTACGGCCGCGTATCCTCAGATGATCCTGTTTTATTTTATCGTATCCTTCTTTGATCAGGCACCCTCATTATAATACTTATATCTTTTCTGTCAACCATTTTTTCACCTGCTCTTCTTTTTGTATATTGTGGTAAAATATTCTTATACTATTTCAGTATGAATTCATACGAAAACGGGAGGAGGAATGTTGTATGAGAGGTCTCCGGTCTTTGGACCGTTCGGAACGCTTTCTTTTTTATACAGGGCTTGTGATGGCGGCAAGCGAGATCTGGAAACAGTGGACTCTGACTTTCGTTCTCGGCGGCGGAAGCTACAACTGGTGGTACTTTCCATTTCAGCTCTGCTCCGTTCCGATGTATCTGCTTTTGCTTCTTCCTGTTGTCCATGCTTCCCGCCTCCGCCGGATCTTTCTTACCTTTTTAATGGACTTTTCTCTTCTTAGCGGAATCGGAGCCTTTCTCGATACGAGCGGAATGCACTACCCGCTTCCTGCGCTCACGTGCCATTCCTATCTGTGGCATCTGCTCCTGATTGCCGTGGGGATCTTCTGCGGTCTTTCCGCCATCAGCGATCATACCTGGCATGGCTTTTCCTCCTCTGTCATCCTGTTTGCGGTTCTCTGTAGTGCTGCCACGGTCATCAATCTTACAATCGGACGGACGCACGACATCGATATGTTCTATATTAGTCCGTACTATCAGATGTCCCAGGTCATCATTTCGGATCTGACCCGCGGATTTCCAAATCCGGTCCGGATCCTCTGCTATCTTGCCGTTATTGTTTTCGGCGCGTTTCTTCTGCATCTGTTCTGGCAGCATCTCTTTCTTGTGCGGAACAGGAAAAAATAACCGGCAGCGGCATCCAGGATGCCCAAAATGCAGTAGAAAACCGCCTACCAAAAAAATTTTTAAATTTTTTCAAAAAGTATTTGCAAAAAGAACAATTATATGATATAGTATCTTTTGTCAGGCGGATATGGCGGAATAGGCAGACGCGCTAGATTCAGGTTCTAGTCCTCGCGAGGGGGTACAGGTTCAAGTCCTGCTATCCGCATTGATAACAAAGAAGAGATAGTTGGTTGTCAGCTATCTCTTTTTTATATTCTTTACAAAAGTTTATATACAGAAGTAGAGCCAAAGTCTTTTCATTACTCTGGCTCTTCCTTATACATTCCGTCCCTGATACTGTACGGTCACAACATAGACGGTTTTACTTGATTCATCAATTTTGAAGATGGCAATATAATTATCTATCAGTAATTGCCGGTATCCTTTTCCGGCGTATCTTCCTTCGCTCCGTTCTTGATGCGACTGCGGGAAAGTTTCTAATTTCTTTAATGCCGCCCAAATTCGGTCTGTCTGTCCTTTCGCATTTTCCGGTGATAACTTTTCCAAAGCAATGTAGGAAAAAATATCATCAATTTCTCGAAATGCCTGTTGGTTTAATCTGACTTTATATTTATCCATAATATTTTCTATTCAGTTTCTCAAATGCTTCATCGAGATCAATAGAAGCGCCGCCTTCTTCCATTTCTTTTTCGGATTCATAGATTGCCTGATCGATCCGGTTGCTTTTTGCAAATTTATCATATAATTCACTGCTCATTACGACCAGATCACTGTATCCGTTTTTGGTAATAAAAATCGGTTCCTGTATCTTATGAGCAATATCCGATATCTCACTTGTATTGCGGAGATCTTTAATTGGCATAATAACTGGCATAATATCAGCTCCTTTCTTCCTTTAACATGATTATAGCATAATTATGTCGAAAGGTACACTCAATTATTCGCCTGCTTCTGAATTCGTATAAAATTAGAATCCCTCAGCGGAATCAGGTCGCTTCTCCCCTCATCGCCCGTTCCAGGAAAAAAGACCCGAAGACGCAGGGCATATCCACACTGCCGTCTCCGGGCCGGTGTTGTTTCGTTCTATGTTGTTTACTTTCTTTTACGCTTTCAGCGGCTCCAGATTTTCTCCATTGGACTCGATCACCTGTTTATACCAGTAAAAGCTCTTTTTCCGGTAACGTGCAAGAGTGCCGCTTCCATCATCTTTCCGGTCTACATAGATGAAGCCGTAGCGCTTGCTCATCTCCCCGGTTGATGCGCTGACCAGATCGATACAGCCCCAGGTCGTATAGCCAAGCAGTTCCACGCCGTCTTCTTCCACGGCCGCCTTGAATGCCTCGATGTGGGCCTTCAGATACTCGATCCGATAGTCGTCATCCACCGTCCAGGACCCTTTGCCGTCCGGAATCAGCTCATCCTTCGCGCCGAGTCCGTTTTCTACGATAAAAAGTGGTTTCTGGTAGCGGTCGTAAAGTGTATTCATCGTCGTACGCAGTCCAAGAGGGTCGATCTGCCAGCCCCACTGAGAGGATGGAAGATACGGATTCTTTGTCCCTTTGAAGGCATTTCCGATGGTCTCGCCTACGTTTTCCTGTGTTGTAATGCACCTGGAAGAATAATAGCTGAAACTGATGAAGTCCACGGTATGTTCCCGCAGAATCTCTTCATCTTCCGCTGTCATGCCAAGGTCAATGTTCTTCTTCTCAAAGAGCTTCTTTGCGTAGTTCGGATAATATCCTCTGGCCTGCACATCGATAAAGAGCATGTTTTCCCTGTCTTTTCCGAGAGCCGCCCAGACATCTTCCGGCCTGCAGCTGTACGAGTAATAGTTTCCTGCCGCCATCATACAGCCCACCTTGTTTTCCGGATCAATCTCATGTGCAATCTTTGTCGCCCAGGCACTAGCCACCAGTTCATGATGGGCGCTGATATATTTCGCCTGTTCCTGATCTTCCCCTTCCTCAAACTGAAGTCCCGCTCCCATAAAAGGAAGATGGAGAATCATATTGATTTCATTGAAGGTGATCCACTATTTAACGAGACCCTTGTACCGGGTAAAAAGCACGGTCACAAGCTTTTTGTAAAGCTCGATCAGCCGTCTGTTCTTCCATCCGCCGTACTCCCGGATCAGATGCATCGGACAGTCAAAATGGGTGATCGTCACAAGAGGCTCAATCCCGTATTTCTTACATTCCCGGAACACGTCCTCGTAAAAGGCAAGGCCCGCCTCGTTCGCCTCCGCTTCATCTCCCTTTGGGAAAATTCTGGACCATCCGATGCTCATACGGAATGTCTTAAATCCCATTTCCGCGAACATGGCGATATCTTCTTTATAATGATGGTAGAAATCAATTCCTTCCAGAGCCGGGTAATCTTCATCATCTCCTGCGTGTGGCCCATATCGCGAAAGTCCATCGACGCATTGACCAGATGCATGGCGATAAATCCCGCCTCATCCTCCGGAAGAAGTACTCCTGTTTTCCGCTCAATGATGTTCAACGATTCCATCCCGATCTGATATTCGTGATTGTAAAACCGTTTAATCTCCGTAAGCAGGGCATTCTGAATCGGAATCCCGCCTTTCGACCGCTGAATCGCGAAATGGATGTGGTCACAGAGATTCAGATACAGATAATTACTGAGCTGCTTTCCAAGGGAAATCGTCGCATACTCCACGATCTCGTTGGTTGCCTGGATACATTCAAGGGGCATGGAAGAAAACAGTTCCTCCATGTGCTGTCTTTCCTCCTTCTGAAGCACATAAACTTTTTCCACTTTTCCGTCATCAATATACTCTCCCGGCTTTTTCTTAAAGCCGATTCCGCACCCCATTACAAGGACTTCCTGTCCTTTTTCATCATGGGTTCTGATCAGATTGTTGTTAATCACTTTATCAACCTGCATTCTTACGATCCGCCCTCCTACATAAAATGCACAAAAAATAGGCTATACCGCTCCCACATTTTAACTCAAATGTGTACAATCGGTATAGCCTGCTTTACCAGTAACAATCCTTTTATACAAGGCCAGTATAGCATCCAACCTTGTTTTTGTCAATTATGAATAAAAGTTTTATGCACCTTTTTACGCTCCGACTTTTCCAAGTCCCATTTCCTGTCCGATATTCAGAATATGATCTCCGATCCGTTCAAAATCCGTAAGCATCTCGGAATACAGAATACTGACCTCTTCATCCTGTTTTCCCTGCTGCATCCGGTCGATCTGTCCCTGGCGGAAGCTTTCTGTCATGTCGTCTATCCTCTGTTCCGCCTCTTCGATCCTCTTCACGATCTCTGTGTCTCCCTTCTTGACATCGCTTAAAATCTCAAGCGCATCAAGACTTGCTTTCTTCATCTGGCGGATCTCCTCCATCTCGGTACTGGAAAATACAATGCCCTTTTCTTCCATCATCTGTGTGTACTCACACAGATTTGTCGCATGGTCTCCAATTCTCTCCAGATTACCGCATACTTTGAACAGAGCACTCATGTATCTGGCATCTTTCTGGTTTGTCTCATTGACAATCGTCTTGGAAATATATTTGCAGATCTCTTTATTGAGGAAGTCGATGTACTCTTCTTTTTCATCTACCTGCGCAAGGAGGGCGGTGGAACCATCCAGCACCGCATCAAAACTCAAGTGCACGTTTTCCTTTGTCATCTGAAGCATCCGTTCTACTTCTTTCTGAACTCCTGTCAAAGCGATTGCGGAAGTACCGATATGGTTTTCCCTCTTCGTATCAACCGGGCGGATGTATTCCAGATGCATCCCTTCCACTTTCTCTTCTTTTTTATCCGGAAGAACCTTCTCGGCAAAGGATGCCAGATAGTTTCCAAACGGAATCAGAAGAATGGTGGTGACAATATTAAACAACGTATGCATGTTGGCAATCTGCCCCGCCACATTGGTCGGCGTCCAGCTTTCCACCAGAGACGTAAGCGGCGTCAGAATACAGACAGTTGTAAAAATGATCGTTCCGATGATGTTGAATGTCAGATGGATGATCGTCGTACGCTTTGCGTTCCGGCTTGTCCCGATGGATGCAAGCACCGCCGTAATACAGGTACCGATATTCTGTCCAAAAAGAACAAACACCGCGCTCGGAAGTCCGATCAGACCGTTTGATGCCAATGCCTGCAGAATACCAACAGACGCGGAAGAAGACTGAATAATCGCCGTAAACACCGCTCCGGCAAGAATACCAAGCACCGGATTTGAGAATTTTGTCATAAGGCTTACAAAAGCCTCCGAATCACGAAGCGGCATCATGGATGAGCTCATCATCTCCATACCAAGGAAGAGTACACCAAGTCCTGCTACAATCAGACCGTAATTATGTACCTTCGGACTTTTAATGAAAAGAATCAAAGCCACTCCAAGAAAAGCGATCAGCGGAGCAATCGCCCCAATGTCAAGCGCAATCAGCTGTCCTGTAATTGTCGTACCGATATTTGCACCCATGATGATCCATACAGCCTGTCTCAGTGTCATCATGCCCGAATTTACAAATCCTACTACCATAACCGTGGTTGCCGATGACGACTGGATCACGGCTGTCACTCCCGCTCCTACCAGGACGCCCAGAAAGCGGTTGGCTGTCAGCCTTTCCAGGATTCGTTTCATCTTGTTTCCGGCGGCTGCCTCAAGCCCGGAACTCATCATCTGCATTCCGTAAAGGAACAAAGCGAGTCCTCCAAGCAGGCCAAAAAAGTCTGTCAACTTCATTTCTCTTTTCCTCCATAAAAGTTGAATTTTCCTCTCGATTTTACAAAATGCTAACTTATTTTTAACATTCCATTTATATATTTACTAGAAACCACAAAAATACGCAATAGGTTATACGAAAAATTAACATGATTTTACGTAGATTTTACCTGGATTTTACATTTCCTTTCCCATGAACCTGCTTCCAGAGAAAAAAATTCAAAAAGTAAAGACCGGAAAAACTCTTTCCGGCCTTGTTTTACCATATTTCAATTTCCTCCCGGTCTTTCGGGTTCAGGTACAGATCGATGGACTCAATATCCTTCTGCCTGTAGCTTCCAATCTTATGTTCTTTCAGATCATCCAGAATGATGTCCCTGAACTCCATCACATCCCGCACTTCATCATAATTGATATACGGGAAATAAAATCCGAGTGTTTCGGCATCCTCCTGCCACGCTTCCGGCGCAACCCGCTTTTTGTTGTACTCAATACTGTAGTGCAGTGTGTTTTCCGGTACGGAGTCATCCCAGACAAGATTCAGATACGGCTGTCCGTAATCCATATATACATCCACTGTACCTCCGTCAGATGGCGGCGTAAAGCTCATCTCTCCTTCCATCACTGTCATCTCCGTCTCCCCGACAGTTCTCTCCCCTGCATAGTCCAGAGAAAAGAATTCCACGCATCCGATTCCTGCACCGATTCCGCTGATCAGTACCCCGCCCGCAAATATTCCGGCAAGTAATTTCCGATACTGCTTCATCTATAACACCTCCCCTGTCTGTTCTGCCTTCCTCTCACCCTCCGGTTTTTTTCTGTACTTTTTTCGAAGTCCGAATGTCAGAAGTCCGAGGGATGCCCCTGAAACTGCTGCTCCAAAGCAGAAAATCTCCGCCCCAAGAAGCGGATATCCGGAAAACACCAGAGTCAGCAGGGCTCCAAAAGCAAACAGACTGACAGCCGCCATTCCCATCAGAAAGCAGGTAACAAGTATCCAGCTCAGATTCCAGATCAGAACGCAGCAATTGTGAAGCAGACGCCTGGACGTACTCCAGACCGGAATCTCCGTACTTTTCCTCCACAGGCTCTTTTTCTCCTGTCTGCCTTCTTTCTCTTCACTGCCTTCCGTCCTCTGTTTGGATTTTCCGGAAAAAGCTCTCCATTTTCCGGCTATTGTATCTTTCATTTTCCGGATCTTTTCCAGAATTTTCCCGAAAAACGCAGCCGCCTTTCCCGCCAGTTTTCTGCTCCCCTCAGAAACTTTTTCCATGTCCGGAGTACGGATCACGATCCCCTTTGTCTTTTCTTCAAATTTCGGATCCACGTGATATGCCTCCAGAATTTCGGCTGCCAGCTCTGCGATATTACCAAAATCGCTGATCGCCTCTTCTTCGCTGAGCCCGCTTTTCATCTTCAGATCAATGTGCTGCGCATACTCATCAATAATATCTTCCTGTTCCCTTTCATCCAGCACTCTTAAATGATCTCTTAATTCTTTTAAAAACCCTTCTTTATTCATGCTTTCCCTCCTTTAGGAAACGGCACACCCGTTCCTGAAACTCATTCCATTCTGCCTCAAGCTGATCACGGTGGAGAATCCCTGCCGCAGTCAAATGATAATACTTTCTGGGCGGTCCTTCTGTGGACTCACGCAGATAGGTTTCAAAATAATGTTCGTTTGTCAATCGTTTCAGGAGCGGGTAAATGGTTCCTTCATTTACGTCAATGACCTTGGATACTTCTGTCACCAGTTCGTATCCGTACATGTCACGGTTCCGGACTGATTCCAAAACAATCAGTTCCAGAACTCCTTTTTTAAACTGTGGATTCATTCCATCACTCCTCCTGTTATTATACTATACCCACTACTTGATTATGTCAAGTACTGGATGAAAATTAATAGCGGGCAGTCTGCTGCTGCCCGCTGTTCACCTTAGACAAAGGTCGGTCTTCTATTCGGCGGCCGAACCGCTCTCTGTATCTGTGCTTTCCTCTCCGGATGTACTGTCATCCGAAGAACTGTCGTCTGCAGAAGCATCATCCTCTGTAGATTCTGTCTCCTCTTCTTCTTTCAGATTATCCGTGTTCATCTCCAGTACATTCGGAAGGGAAGAGGATACCGTATACACATTTTCCTTGTCCCCTGTTGTCATGTAATAATCGGAGTCTGCTCCGTCTCCGATATAAATGGTTTCTGTTGTGCCATCTTCTCCTGTCACGGTAATGGTATAAGCAGGGGAATCCAGTCCATAGCTTTCCAGAGAATCCGGATCCTCAATCTGCCGCTCAGCCTGTACATCGGATACTGTATCCGCGATATTCTCAATGGTATCCTGCACAAGAGCCGTCTCCGTATCATCTTTCAGATGCCAGGTATCGTCTTCTTTTACAAGAGATACGCTGCTTCCGTCTTCGGAAGAGTAAGTGATCTCCACCGGATTTTCAATGTCCACCACATGGATCTTCTCCGCTTCGGCTTTGGCCTGTTCTGCTTCCTTCTGACTCTGATTGTAGCTTCTAAGTGCAAAGTAAACAATACAAAGTACAAGAAGTACTGCCAGAAGTATGATAAGTCCTTTTTTCTGTTTCATCTGTCCACTCCCTATGCTTTTCTACGTTTCATCCAGATCACAAATCCTCCGATCAGAACAACCGCCGGCACACCAAATATCAGCGCTGTACTGATAGAACCTGCATGCTGCACGGTGTTCAACTCTACAGACAGGCTCTTCGCCTTGATGGAAAGATTTTCAACATCGTCAAAATTGTTCATAACGAGATTGAGGAAGAGTCTCGAATTATCCAGATTGGAAAAATACTCCGTAATCCGGGAATTGATCATGCTTTCCGAAGCAATCACGGTCAGCTTCGCGTCATCTTCCTCCGCGACAGCTGCGAGAGTATATTCTCCCTGTGTCTGTGCCTCTTCCGTCACTGCGTATCCTTCTGAGGATGTCGTCATCACCTGTGTCACAGAAAGCGTATCTCTTAAATCTTCCTGTACGGTAAATCCGGCTGAATTTACAAGCAGTACCATATCGCTTTCCAGACCGTCTCCCAGATCTCCCGATGCTGAGATTTCCGGGAAGATATAATAGTAATTACCCTGGTAGCACCGCTGCATATCCGCAATGTAGCCGTCCGTTTTTGTCATTCCGTACTGTTCCATAAACGCGTTCAGATTCGGCGTCTCCGTGGAAGCATCACCCATCACATAGATGACCTTTCCTCCTTCTGACATATAATTCAGAAGCATCGTTTCCTCCTGCTCGGAAATATCGCTCGTCGGCGCATCGATCAGGATCAGGTCGCAGTCTGAAGGGATCTCTTCTACCATCAGAAGATTCAGTTCTTCCGTTGTCACACTGGATTTCTCCAGTTCATCGCTCAGAGAAGTGGATAATGTCGTCTCGCCGTGTCCGGTTGTATAGTAGATTTTCTTCGACACATCCGTTGTAATCTGATTGATCGCACTTGTCAGCTGACCGTCCGCATCAAACTCCGAATCAGACGCAGACCCTGTCGTATAGTAGGAGCTGTAGTCCTGCACAATAATATCCGTAAACAGAACTGTAGCGGATTTTCCGGTCTCCTCGCAGGAAACGACAATGGAATTGGACTGTGCATCTTCATTCTCCTGAAGAGCCTGCGGATTATCCACCGGATTGATCCATTCTACACTGATCTTGTCAGTCAGTGCGGTATATCGTTCCAGGAATGTTTTGATTCTCTCGTCTGTAGATGATTTGTCTGCATATACCGTAAACTTGATATCGTATTCCAGATCTTTCAAAAGATTTCTGGATGTCTTGGAAATTCCGTAAATGTTTTTATTGCTGACATCAACCTGTCTGAATTTCTCAGGGAGCTGCCCGACAATCAGATTGATGACAACTGCGATCACGATGACAACCGCAATCATACCCACACTGTAAAATCCATAGCGGGTCTGAAGACTTCGGAATTTTTTCAGCAATTTCTTCATGTCTTACCCTCCTAACTGAATCTTCTTTTCTGTATTGACTGAACGGTCAGGAATAAAAACACCCCGATCAGAGTCAGATACATCACAACCCCGCCGATGTCCAGAAGATTATTTTCCGCGACACTCGTAAACGTTGAAACAAGCGCAAACTTTTCAAAGATTGTGGAAAGAATTCCTTCATATAAAGAAGAGTCTACAACATAGATCACAATAAGAACAATCGTACCGATTCCTTCAATTCCGACACTCAGCAGACCGTTTTTGGTCATATTGTAAACAAACAAAACGCAGAGGGTCAGCATCATCCAGATTCCTGCCATCCCTCCAAATGCGGAAGACGGAAGGAAGCTTAACAGTCCATCCCACAGATAAATCACCATCAGGACACCAAATGTTCCGATGGCCGCAATAATCTGGCTCTCCGTCATGGCTGAGATAAAACTTCCGATGGCAATATATACACATCCAAGAAGGAAGAATACAAGAATCGATGTATAATCATTCTTAAAATATGCCGTCCCCTGTGTACTGATAATCAGCGGATACGCACAGAACAGTACGCAAGGAATCAGAAATACCGTCACCATGGCAAAATATTTTCCCATTACCATCTTGCCCACGCTTACCGGGGAGGTCAACAGCAGCTGGTCGGTCCGGCTTCTCCTTTCCCCGGAAAAGCTTCGCATCGTAAGAATCGGAACCGCCACAAGAAAAATAAACATGACCCCTTCCAGCGAATAGGAAAAATACGGATATCCGCTGTTTAAATTGTATGCCATGAAGTAGATGCCTGTCATAAAGGTCAGAAAGGCGATGAAAATACTCCCCGTCATGGAGTAAAAATACGATTTAAACTCACGCTTATAGATTGCCAGCATGTGGACGCCCTCCTTCCTGGGTCAGCTGAAGGAAGATGTCCTCCAGTGTGTTCTGTTTTCTGTACATGGAGATCAACGCGCTGTCTTCTCTTGCAAAGGCACGGAAAATCTCCTCCCGGATGTCAACATCCTCTTTTGTCTCAATGACCGCCCTGGTGATTCCAGGATCGGACGTCAGATAGCTGACTTTCTGAATTCCCGGAATCCGTGAGAGAATCTCTTCAGTTTTTTCCGGAAGCAGTCTTGTCTCGATCTCGGTCGGCGCATTCCCTGAAAATTTCTTTTCCAGGTTTTCCGGCGTATCACTTGCCACCAGTTTCCCCTGGGAAATAATGATGATGTAATCGCACACTTCCCGGATCTCCGCAAGAATATGGGAGCTTAAAATGACCGTATGATCTTTTGCAAGCTCCCTGATTAACTCTCTGATTTCGATGATCTGTTTCGGATCCAGACCGACTGTCGGCTCATCCAGAATAATTGTCTCAGGGAATCCAAGCACTGCCTGCGCCAGACCCACTCTCTGGCGGTATCCTTTGGACAAATTCTTAATCAGCCTTTCTCTCACATCATAAATCCTGACCATCTTCATTATTTTTTTGACTTCAGCCTTTCTGTCCGCCTTTTTTACCTTTTTCAGCTCCGCCGCGAACATCAGATACTCCTGCACTTTCATGTCCATATAAAGCGGCGGCATCTCCGGGAGATATCCGACAGATTTTTTCGCCAGTTCCGGCTCTTTTAAAATATCATGGCCGTTGATCAGAACTTCCCCTTCGGTTGCTCCGAGATATCCGGTCATGATATTCATGGTTGTGGACTTTCCGGCTCCGTTTGGCCCAAGCAGCCCATAGATATGTCCCTTCTCTATTCGAAAGTTCAGATGATCCACAGCAGTATGGCTGCCGTATTTTTTCACTAATCCGTTGACTTCGATCAATGTGCTTCCCTCCTCTGTTTTAGTCTATGCAATACCTTATCAGGAAATTGTGTCTATTCTGTGCCAAAACTGTGATGAAAAAAAGAAACACCGTCCTTGCCACCGGCACCGGAATATACTATAGTAGAGGATAGCAGCGGAAAAAAGGAGGAGGAAACACAGCATGGAATATGCAGAGGATTTACAGATGGACTCTCAGGAGTCCGCAAAAAGAATGGAGGAAGGACGTCTTTACCTTCCGTCCGACCCTGAAATTATGAAAAAACAGTTTGACTGTCTGGAAAAGCTGTATGATTATAATCAGACAAGACCGCACGACCAGGAACTGAGAGCCAGAATGCTCAAAGATATGTTTGCCGAATTGGGCGAGGGATGCTATATCGAACCTCCGCTTCGTTCCAACTGGGGTGGATATCATACCCATTTTGGAGATCATGTCTACGCCAACTTCAATCTGACTCTTGTTGACGACGGACATATTTATATCGGCAGCAAGACCATGATCGGACCGAATGTCACCATCGCGACCGCAGGTCATCCGGTGGAACCGAATCTCCGGTATCTGGAGATGCAGTACAACATGGACGTACATATCGGAAAGAATGTATGGATCGGCGCAGGATGTGTCATCCTTCCGGGTGTGACAATCGGGGACAATACGGTTATCGGAGCCGGCAGCATTGTCACAAAGGACATCCCGGCCGGAGTAGTAGCTGTAGGAAATCCATGCCGGGTACTGCGTGAAGTAGGAGAACACGACCGGGAATACTATTACCGTGACCGGAAAATCGATGTACCGATCCCGGATGTGCTTTCCAAACCTGACAAGGACTGATCTTCAGAAACTGTTTCTATTGCACAAAAAGAGCTTTGCGCGGCCCTTTCTCCGGGCGTTGCAAAGCTCTTTTCTTCTACTCTTCTGTCTCATGTTTCTGTGGTCTTTCAAAATCCAGATCAATTTCCCTGACCTCCTGTTTTGTCGGGATCGACGCAGCCGCTCCAGGTCTTGTGACCGCAATGGCCGCCGCTCTGGAGGCCACGATCAGGCATTCTCTTACATCCATCCCGGATACCAGTCCGGCGATAAAATATCCGGTAAACGTATCTCCTGCTCCGGTCGTATCGGTCACCGGTACATGGAAGCTGTCCTGGAAAAACCGTCTCGATGCATCCTGATACACACATCCGTCTCCGCCAAGCGTCATCACAATCCCGGCCTTCGGATACAGTTCGGACAAAGTATCCAGAATTTCCCCCAGCTCTTCTTTTCCTGTCATCTGCGCGCCTTCAATCTCATTGACAAGGAAGAGGTTTACTTTGCCAAGATCACAGGATTTAAGCTGCTCATTATACGGGGACGGATTCAGGATGATCCGCATCTTCTTTCTGCTGGCCGCTTCGATGACATAATCTACGAGATTGATCTCGTTCTGCACAAGTACGATATCCTCCTCGCTGAAATCCGCCAGCACTTCATCGATATAATTTTTGGTAAATTTCCGGTTTGCTCCTCCATACAGAAGAATGCAGTTCTGTCCGCTCTCATCCACCTGAATGATCGTATGTCCCGATGGTCCCGGAACTTTCCATATATAATGCGTATGAATATTTTCCTTCCTGCAAAGATCCACCAGCATCTCTCCGTCTTCTCCGATCATTCCGGCATGGTGGACTTCCAGTCCTGCCCTTGCAAGGGCAATCGACTGATTCAGCCCTTTACCGCCGCAGAAAATCTTTCGCTCCGCTGTATCCAGTGTCTCCCCCGGCTCCACAATATGGTCCACCGTGTAGGTATAATCCAGATTCAGCGATCCAAAGTTGATGATTCTCATCGGTCCGTTCCTCCTTCTAATCCTTGATTTTTAATACTTCCCTGTCATAGGTCCACAGCCCGTTTACTTCTTCTTCAATATCCGACAGCTGCGTGTAGACAGCCGCGCACAGCCCTTTTCGCTCCAGATTTCTGACTTCTTTCCAGATTTTTTCATAGGCATGGCACAGGCTCTTCTTCCCCGGGAAAATCCGGTATCCGTATATTGCCGGGCACGCACTGTGCCCTTTTTCTCTCATGGAAAATCCTCCAAATTCCGACAGAATGGAAGCCCGCTCTTTCTCCGTCTTCACTTTCAGCCGGAAGAAATAGTTGTGGGTACTCCGCACATCCCCGCATCTCTGGTCGAACCAGCCGCTGGCCGCATCTACCAGACGGGTCGGATCCAGACGTTTCAATTCCTTTGTAAGCCTTTTTGTATCAAACTGTCCCCATCCTTCGTTAAACAGCGTCCAAAGGACGATGGACGGATGCCCATAGAGTGTGCGTACTGTCTGTCTCATCTCATGTTCAAACTCTGCCCGGCCTTTTTCACTCTTTCTGGACAGAAGCCGTCTTACCTTGTCCGTGACCGTAATGTGCCAGATACTCATGGCAGTCGCCCCGTAAGTCACATACCAGTGATGGTACGCTTCTCCTCCGTTAACCATATCCTGCCACACCAGCATTCCCAGACGGTCGCAGTGATAGTACCAGCGCTGTGGCTCGATTTTGCAGTGCTTCCTGAGCATGTTATAGCCGAGATTTTTCGCCTGACTGATATCAAAAATCATCGCCTCATCGGACGGCGCTGTATAAAGCCCGTCCGGCCAGTACCCCTGATCCAGAAGTCCTCTCTGGAACAGAATCTCGTGGTTCAGGCAGATCCTTGGAATGCCTTTCGGATCCTTTTCCACCGTGATGCAACGCATCGCAAAGTAGCTTTTCACCTTGTCTTTTCCCATCCGTACTTCAAACTCATACAGATATGGATCCCACGGTGTCCAGCTCCGCTTTTCCCTTAACCGGATCCGGACAGGTTCATTCGTTCCGGCCTCACAGACTCTTCCCTCCAGAATAATCCTTGCCTTCTTTGCCACATTGGCAAATACGGTAATCTCCACTTCCCCGGTGTCATAAAACGGCCGGCACTTGATCTCTTCAATATAATTATGCGGCACTGCCTCCATCCATACTGTCTGCCAGATTCCGCTCTGAGCCGTATAGAACATACCGCCTTTTTGAATTTTCTGCTTGCCCTTCGCATGCCAGCTCTGGTCCGATATATCGCGTACCCGGACGCAGAGGTCATTCTCCCCTTCTTTCAGATACCGCGTAACATCAATGGTAAAGGGAAGATATCCTCCTTTATGACAGCCGGCGCGCCTTCCATTTATATACACGACACACATCTGATCGACTGCGCCAAAATGCAGCAGAATCCGTTCTCCCGACTGCGCCGGATTTTCAAACGTCCGGTGATACCAGAGTGTTTCCTCCGGGCGGAGTCTCCGCTTCACACCGGACAGAACACTCTCCGGCGAAAACGGGACAAGAATCTTTCCTTCGAAGGAGGCAGGCGGACGCTTCCCGGATTCCCGGCAGATCCGGTAATCCCAGTATCCGTTCAGGTTAATATAGCTTTTTCGGCGCATCAGAGGTCTTGGATACTCTGAAAGGACATGCTCCGTATCCAGGTCTTTTCCCCATCTTGTATAAAGCGTTTTCATTTTGTCTGTTCTCCTTTCAGACTTTCTTCCATCTTCTGAAGCTGACGGTAAAAAGTTTCCAGCTCTTCCTCGTCAAACGCTTCCCACCAGATCTCATCCCCTTTTTCAAAAATCTCCTTCACCTGCTCCGCCTTTTCCCTGCCCTCTTCGGTCAGACTGATCAGACAGGATCTGCGGCAGGACGGATCGATCTCCTTTCTCAGAAGCCCCGCTTTTACAAGCCGGTCCACCGTTCTGGAAATCGTCGTGACATCCACAAAACACCGGTCTGCAAGTTCTCTTTGTGTCATAGTACCATATTTTCTGAGAGAATTCAAAATTCTTGGCTGTCCCTGCCCTACTTTCAGGCCGATTTCCTGAAAATACGGCCGAAGCGCTGCCCTCCTGGCAGCATTTATCTGAAACCATAGTTCTCTGATCTTACTTTTTTCCATTTTCCATCTACTCCAGTTCAAACTGTCCTGTATAAAGCTGATAATAACGGCCTTTCTGTTCCAGAAGTTCCTCGTGATTTCCCCGCTCAATGATCTCTCCTTTTTCCAGTACCATAATCGCCTTGGAATTGCGTACCGTAGAAAGGCGGTGGGCGATGACGAACACGGTCCGCCCTTCCATGATGGCATCCATTCCCTTTTCAATCAGACGCTCGGTTCTCGTATCGATGGAACTGGTTGCCTCATCCAGTACAAGAACCGGCGGCTTGACGGCCGCTGCACGCGCAATGGAAAGGAGCTGCCTCTGGCCCTGGGAAAGGTTGCTGCCGTCCCCGTAAAGCATCGTGTCATATCCTTTCGGGAGCTTCCGGATAAAAGAATCCGCATTGGCGATCCTTGCCGCGTCCCGGACTTCCTCATCCGTGATTTCCTGATCTCCATACCTGATATTGTCTGCGATCGTTCCAGTAAACAGGTGGGTATCCTGAATGACCATTGCAAGAGATCTTCGCAGGTCATCTTTCCGGATCTTGCGGATGTCAATCCCGTCATACGTGATCATTCCGCTCTCGATCTCATAAAACCGGTTGATCAGATTGACAATCGTCGTCTTTCCCGCTCCGGTCGATCCCACAAAGGCAATCTTCTGTCCCGGTTTTGCATAGAGCGAAATTCCATTCAGAATCCGTTTATTCGGCACATAGGAAAATACGACATTGTCAAAACGCACATCGCCTTTCAGCGGTGTGAGCACCACCTGATCTTCCTTCTCTTCCCGCCATGCGTATTCTCCCGTCTTCTCTTCACATTCCACCAGAACATCCCCTTCTCTTCTTACATTGCAGAGGGTGATGGTTCCTTCATCAATCTCCGGTTCTTCCTCCATCATCTGGAAAATCCGCTCCGCACCGGAAAGGGCCGCCAGCAGGAAATTCACCTGCTGTGTAAACTGGTTCATCGGCATGGCGCTCTGGCGCACATAGACGAGATAGGAAGAAAGGCTGCCGATATCCAATAGTCCGGACAGGGCAAAGAGCCCGCCCACACAGGCCGAAACCGCATAATTCACGAAGGAAAGGCTTACAATTGTCGGCACCATCATTCCGGCAAAAGTCAGGGCATTCGTCGATTCCCTCCGGAGATTTTCATTCATCTCACAGAACTTCTTGAAATCAGCCTTCTCGTGGTTGAACACTTTCTCCACTTTCTGGCCCGCCGCCATCTCTTCTACAAATCCATTGATCTTTCCGATCTCCTCCTGCTGCCTTGTAAAGTATTTCCGGCTTCTGCTGCCGTTAAACTTGATAAAGGCAGCCATCAAAAGCAGAAAAACCACGACAATCAGCGTCAGCCGTACACTTAATACCAGCATCATGGTAATCGTTCCCGCCAGCATAAGGAAACTCTGAATCAGCATGGCGAAGCTGCTGTTCATCGCCTCCTGCACTGTGTCTACGTCATTGGTGAACCGGCTCATCAGCTCTCCGTGAGTATGGGCATCATAATATTTCAGTGGAAGCTTCTGCACGTGGGCAAAAAGATCCTGCCGGATTTCCTTGATGACCTTCTGTGCCGTGATGACCATCAGCTGGTTGTAGCCAAATGTTGCCGTCACACCGCACAGGTAAAGGACGGCCATACCCGCTACCGCCGCCAGAAGTCCTTTCACATCCCCCGGAAGAATAAATTCATTGATAACCGGTTTCAGCAGATACGTCCCCAGAATATTGGCTCCGGTACTGATCAGCACAAGCACCGCCACCAGAAGGAACATCCACTTGTGTCCGCCAAGATAGTGCATCAGATGCCCCATTGTCCGCTTCAGATCTTTTGGTCTTTTATATCCCAGATATCTTGCCATTAAAGCTCCGCTCCTTCCTTTTGAGATTCATAAATTTCCTGATAGATTTCATTTCTTTCCAGAAGTTCTTCGTGGGTACCGATATCCGACACCTTCCCGTCATCCAGAATCAGGATCTGGTCTGCATGACGCACAGAGGAAATCCTCTGGGCGATGATGATCTTCGTCATCTCCGGAAGTTCCTCTTTTAACATCGTCCGGATTTTCGCCTCGGTTGCCGTGTCCACAGCACTCGTTGAATCATCCAGTATCAGTACTTTCGGCCGCTTCAGAATCGCCCGTGCGATACAAAGCCGCTGCTTCTGTCCGCCTGACACATTGACACCGCCCTGCCCCATTTCCGTCTCATAACCGTCTGCAAGCCGGTCGATAAACTCATCCGCACAGGCAATACGGCAGGCCTGTTCAATCTCTTCCATCGTGGCATCTTCCTTGCCCCACCGCAGGTTTTCTATCAAGGTGCCGGAAAAAAGCGTATTCTTCTGAAGCACCACGGCAATTGCGTCCCGCAGATGCTCCACCTTGTATTTTTTCACCGGAATTCCATCGATCCGGACCTCCCCTTTTGTCGCATCATAAAGACGAGGAATCAGCTGAATCAGCGTTGATTTCGCTGAACCGGTCTGACCGATAATTCCAAACGTACTGCCTGCCGGGATTTTCAAAGACACATCCGACAGAATATATTCCGGTGCGTCCTTTCTATATTGAAAGTAAACATGGTCAAACTCAACCTCGCCGCGCTCTACCTCGTGGTCTTCCGCTTCCCGGTCGGTAATATCCACTTTTTCATCAATGATCTCCAGAATACGGCTTCCCGATGCCATGGAACGGGTCATCATCAGAAACACATTGGAAATCATCATCAGAGAATTCAAAATCTGCATAACATAGCTTAGAAAACCTGTCAGCTCCCCGACCTGCATTCCGCCGACCTGAATCATCCTGCCACCAAACCAGATGAGGCTCAGAATCGTGCCGTACATCACAATCTGCATGGCCGGCATATTCAGCGCCGCCAGACGGAACGCTTTTTCCGACTGGGTTTTCAGATTTCTGTTTACCTCATCAAACTTCTCCGTCTCGTATTCCCCTTTGACGTACGCTTTCACCACCCGAATCGCCGTCAGGTTCTCCTGAATAATCCGGTTTACCAGATCAATAGCCGTCTGCATCTTCGTATACAACGGCTGAACATGACTCACAATAGAAAACAGAAGCACCGCCAGAATCGGAAGTGCCACAAAAAACACAAGCGCAAGCTTCCCATTGATGGAAAATGCGACCGCCGTTGCAGCCACAAGCATTACAGGCCCACGGCAGAAAGGCCGAAGTCCCGTAGATACCGAATTCTGGATATTGGTCACATCACTTGTCAGCCTCGTCACGATCGACGACACCCTGAAATGATCAATATTCGCAAACGAAAATCCCTGAAGACTCTCATATTCCGCTTTCCTCAGCTCCGCTCCAAGCCCCTGGCCGGCAAGAGCCGAAAACCGCGAACTTCCGATCCCCAGAAACAATGCAAGCAACGCGCAGATAACCATCTGACCCCCCTTCATATAAATATAATGCCTGTCCCCGTTCACCACACCGACATCAATCAGGTCCGCCATAATCAGCGGCACAATGAGTTCAAACAACGATTCCGCCGTCACGCACAAAATCGCCAGCAGAGCATACTTCTTATACTTCCCCATATAAGAAAAAATTCTCCTCAGCACATCCCACACCTCCAAATACTTGTATATACAACTATTGTATGCTCATCATTCACCAATGTCAATATCGGGAACGTAACATTGGGGACGTGTTCCGATGCACCGGAACCTGTCCCCAATGAAAAAAATCAGTCTTTTTTCTTTGTTGTGCTTAATTTGGATGCAATAAAGTAGATGGCTGCAGCCGCAATCAGTGTGATGATAGCTGCCTGATATTGATCAAAGATCTGTGTGATTTTGTACCAGGAGCTTCCGGCCTTTTTCCCGAGACCGAGAAGAAGCAGATTCCAGATTCCGCTTCCGATGGCTGTGTAGCACAGAAATTGAGCAAAGGGCATTCTGGTCATGCCTGCCGGTATGGAGATGAGGCTTCGTATGACAGGTACGCATCTTCCAAGGAGGACCGCTTTGTTTTCGTGCCTGTCAAACCATTTCAGTGTCTTTTTGATGTCTCCTTCTTTGAAGCCTGCTTTCCTGATCAATCTGTTTGACAGAACATGATCCAGCCGGTCCAGTGATATGATCCTCCCTGCCCAGTACAGAATCACCGCCCCTGCCAGTGATCCTGCCGTCGCTGCGATGAGCATCCCCTGTAGATTCAGTTCTGTATGTTCCGTCAGAAATCCGCCAAACGACAGCACTGCTTCGGACGGAATCGGTGGAAAAAGGTTTTCGATCATAATCAGCAGGAACATTCCGAAATATCCGTATTCCGACAAAAGCTCAAGCAAGTGTAATTCCATTTTTCTTCCTCCCGGTTCACATGGCTATATGACACTTTATCGGTTTTTCTTTTATTTTATGCGTTGTCCTGCTCGATTTGTTATTTCAGACCGTAAAAGACCGCCGCAGGATTGGGGGCTTCCTTCTCCTTGCGGCGGTTTTTTCAATTTACCTTATATTATTTTGCAGATCCTCTTTTTTTCACGATCACCGCGCCTGCAATGACTACAACAGCTGCTCCCATCACAATCAGAAGTGTTACAGTCGGAGCGCTGTCTCCTGTTTTGACAACGTCTGCTCCTGACTGTCTCTGAGTGGTTCCTTCATTTCCGGAGGTATTGGATGCTCCGGTCTGTCCGTCACCATTGCTGATGTACTGCTGGTCAGCAAGTACAACCACATAGTCGGATGCATGACTGAATGTCAGAGATACATTTCCGCTTTCTGCTACTTTTCCACTGTTGATGTATACCAGTTTTCCATCACTGTCATAATAGTAAAGATTTCCGAATTTTCCTGCATACTGGCTTCCTACATTGAGTGTCAGTTTTGCCTGGAATCCGAAGTCTCCCTCATGCGCCAGTGAAAGCTGCATGGTCGGATTGTCCCCTGCAAGTTTCTTTACGACACTGCTTGGAATTGCATCAGTATTCATGGTTACCTTCATGTCAATGTCTTTCAGATCAGAAGCTTTAATGTCTTTTCCGTTGATTGTCCATGTATAGGATCCCATGTTGAGCTGAATATTCACATCTTTACCCTTTGCGGCTTCCAGAATTTCCTTGGAAAGAACAGTTGCGTCTTTCATATCTACCTGTACTGTTGAACTAGCGGAAGTTCCTTCAATTTCCTGCACAACAGAGTCCACGGTATCTGCCGGAATTTCTGTACCCGGATTCGACGGTTCCTCCGGTTTGGAAGGCTCTTCCGGATTAGATGGCTCTTCCGGATCTACTGGTTTTTCCGGATCAGTCGGCTCTTCCGGATCTACCGGTTTTTCCGGGTCGGATGGATCTGTTGCTGTCTTTTCTCCATATCCGCGATATGTAATATCAAAGTTTACCGTCAACTTATTATCTTCCGGCCATGCATACTGATCAATCCATGTCACGCTGTCATATCCTTCAAACTTTGTCGGAAGTGTAATTGTCTCTCCCGGCTCTGCTACGATACAGTATACATAATCATAATCTTGACTTTCATCATCATAATTCCAGTCAATATATTCTTCTCCTTCAAAAATATCGTCAATGAGGAACCGAACCAGATAATTGCTGTAATCAGCGTAACCGGTTATTTCCTTATCACTTCCCTGTACTGTTCCTTCCGGAATATATACATTCCATTCCTTAAATTTTAAACCTTCATAAGACTCTGGTTTTTCCGGTATATATTCCTTAAAAACATCTTGATAACTGGTTCCCTTATCGACAACAGCGTCCTCCTCTATTCTTACGTATAACCCCTTTTCATCTACATATTGAACCAAGATTGGAACAACTGCTTTTTCTCCATAATCTGCGTACATTGTGATATGCAGAATTTCACCCGGTGATACTGAAATTTGCTGATCCTCAGGATAATTTTCTAAATACCACTCTGAGAGACTAAATTTTTCCATCTTTAACTGATCCGATAGATTGGACGGACTGTAATTTTGAGCGGCTTTATACAGATCACCATAGGTATCTCCCTGCTCACAAGTTAAAATCTGGGTCGCTGTTTCCCACTTTTCCTTGTCATTCAGATAACCATAGGATACCATACATACATTTTTGTCGTAAACAGCTTTCAAAGTTACAGAGGCCGTCTGATCAATTATTTCATTGTCATCCTTATTGTCTAAAGAAGAATTCCATTTCTGGAATGTAAGCCCCTGATAAATATCTTGCGGTCCTGATATGCCTGCTATATATTCGTTTAATTCACCATATGTCAAATCCTGCTGGAACATCACAAGTTCACGCTCGGAAGATTTCTCTGTTCCATCCTGTCCAATATATTCTTTCCAAAAGTAAACCGGTGTCTTATTATACTTTGCATAGACAGTCATATAAGAAATTTCTTCTGTTACCAATGTATTTTCATCTACTGGATTCCCATAGCGATCTACCCATGTTACCTGCTTAGCCCCATTGAAAGTATTATTTGCTTCTGGAATTTCAATTCCTGCTTCCTTAAAAGTAGCACGTTTTTCCAGATTATCCTTTTCGACCTCACTTACGTTTTTCCAATATCCATCCTCACCTATAGCCATAAGAGAGATGCGCCCGTCATACATTTGATTTACAAACGTATTCTGATTCATTACCTGAACATAATATGGATCCGCAGAATAGAAATCTGGTCTGTACTTTGTAACATCAGCTGAATTTCCAGCCTGATCTCTCATCGTTACAGTACTGAGATACCACTCGCAAGGATATGTGTTCTCATCTATTACAAATTCACCAATCCATGCATCAGCTTCCTCATTATACTGAAGGTCAACATAAGTACTGTCATTCACAATATCCTGATCTGCACTCATATAAGCATAGCAGTTATATTCATCCAGACCTACATTATCCGTTGCCTTGATCTTGATTGTTACCTTATCGCCAGCTCTTACAACTTCGCCATTCTTATCTACTTCGATCGAAGTAATAACCGGCTGTTCTTTATCGTTGACAACTTCTTCGGATTCTTCTGTATTGAACCAGTAGTTTTCAGGATGATCTACCTTGAATTCCGCCATATCTCCTGAACGGGAAAATCCAACCTGATCCAGGACCCATTTTCCGCCACTCGGATTATAAATCTGCGTGTTTCCTTCATACTTTCCAGTCTCCGGATTCAACTGCATCCAAATATTGATCGTAGAATATCCATTTTCGTTTTTAAAAATCACATTTACGTTACCCGGATCTTCTGTAATAGCCGGATCTGTCTCAAAGGATACAGATACCGTATCCTCACTTTTTAAAGTCTTGCCCTGCTGATCCAGAACAAAATTTTTCACTGTATAGTTCACATCATCTTTTTGGAAAGAAAATGTATACTTCTCATTGGCAGTTCCCTCTTCTGTCGATGCCCATGTCACATAATTGTCGGAATTGTCAATTACACGAATATCTGTAATATATCCGCTGTCTGTATTAACATTTTCCAGAGAATATTCTCCTACATACCGTTTATTTGTCTCATCGTATGTAAACTCCATGCTATACCAGTCGCTTCCCGACTCAGTCTTCAGAACCACATCTGCTTCCACCTGTCGGATTTCGCTGTCCGCATCATACGCATATACATAAAACTTCAACGTATCTTTCGTCGTCAGTGTCTGTCCCTGCTGCGGAAACTCAACTTTCTCAATCACCGGTTTTGTCGTGTCGTACTGTCCGTCTTTTGCTTCCTCTGTCGTCTCTGTTGTCTCATCAGCAGCTGCTGCCGCTTTTGCCGCATCCGCTTCTGTTTCTTTTTCCGCAGTCTCCGGCTCTGCCTCAGCTTCTTCTTTCTGTACTTCCGCACTTTCCTTTGTCTGCTGTGCTTCTGCACTGTCCGTCTGCGTCTCCGTGTTCTGCATTTCTTCCGGCTGTGCCTTAGTTCCCGGCTCGGCATCCGGTTTTGTCTCCGCAACCGGGTCTGCTTCCGTTTTTGCTTCTGTGCTTGTCTCAGCTTCCGGCTGTGTCTCCATGCTCTGCACTTCCGCCGTCTGCGTCTCTGTGCTCTGTGCGGTCTGTTCCTGTGCAGTCTGCTGCGGTTCTTCTGCCAGAACATTTGGAACGCACAACGATGCGGTAATTGCTGCCGCCGTCAGAAGAGCCCCCGCTCTCCTTGCCCATAATTTTCTTTTTCTCACGGTTTTCTGCCTCCTCATTTTCTGCTTTCCAGTAAAACTCTCGAAGTCCATTCATAGTCATTATATCTCCTCTATTTTCCTTCCACAAGGAAACCTGCACAAACAATCGGAGTGGACAGCCTTTTGGACAGTATTTTTTCATAACTCTTTTATATTTTTTCCATTTATTTGCACAAAATTATGGAAAGAATTCCAATAAAATTGTATAATAGTTGCAGAGCAAAAGAAAAGGGAGGACTCACAATGAAGCAAAACAGTATGTTAGCAATGATTTTAGCTGGTGGGAGAGGTACCCGTCTGCATGAGCTTACCACAAAAGTAGCAAAACCTGCCGTTTCATACGGTGGAAAATACCGTATCATCGATTTCCCTTTAAGCAACTGTGCAAACAGCGGCATTGATACTGTAGGGGTTTTAACTCAGTACGAATCCATTCTTCTGAACAGCTACGTTGCAGCAGGTCGTCGCTGGGGACTTGATGCAAAAAACAGCGGTGTTTATGTACTGCCGCCTCGTGAAAAAGCCGATGCGAACCTGGATGTTTACAGGGGAACCGCTGATGCGATTTCACAGAACATCGATTTTATCGACACCTTTTCTCCGGAGTATCTCCTGATCCTTTCCGGAGACCACATCTACAAGATGAACTATGCAAAGATGCTGGCTTACCACAAAGAATGCAATGCCGACGCGACCATCGCCGTAATCGAAGTTCCATTAAAAGAAGCCAGCCGTTTCGGTATTATGAATACAGACGAGACCGGACGTATCTACGAATTTGAAGAGAAACCGGAGCATCCGAAGAGCACGCTTGCTTCCATGGGAATCTATATCTTTAACTGGAAGCTTCTACGCAAAATGCTGATCGCCGATGCGAAAGATCCGGATTCCAACCACGATTTCGGAAAGGATATTATTCCTCAGCTTCTTGCTGACGAGAAGCGTCTGTACGCTTATAAATTCAAGGGCTACTGGAAAGATGTCGGAACTATCGATTCTCTTTGGGAAGCAAATATGGATCTTCTTGACGCTCACAATGAACTTGATCTGAACGATTCTTCCTGGAAGATCTATACCGAAGACGCAACCACTCTCCCTCATTATGTAGGTCCTGATGCAGATATTCAGCGTGCATTCATTACACAGGGTTGTATAATCGACGGAACAGTTAAAAACTCTGTTCTGTTTACAGGTGCACGTATCGGTGCCGGTGCCAAAGTGATCGACAGTGTTCTCATGCCGGATGCAGAAGTCGCAGAAGGTGCGACTGTTGTCCGCTCTCTTGTAGCAGACGGTGTTAAAATCGGAAAAGATGCTGTTGTCGGAAGTGCTGACAGCGAACACATCGAATTAGTGGCGAAAAACGTAAAGGGGGCTGAATAATATGAGCAGAGCATTTGGAATTGTAAATTTTGCCGGAAATCATATCGGGGTTGACGGAATGACTGTATACCGTCCGATCGGAGCATTCTCCTTCCTTGGAAGATACCGCGTCATTGATTTTCCGATTTCAAACATGACAAACAGCGGAATTGACCACATTCATGTATATATCAGAAGAAAACCTCGTTCACTGATAGAACATCTTGGAACAGGCCGTCACTACAACCTGAACTCCAAGAGAGGAAAACTTCTCACACTGTTCTCTGAATACAACGGTGAAAATGATGTTTACAACACAGATATCGCAGCATATCGTGAAAATCTGGAATGTATCGAAAACGCTCCGTATCCATATGTGATCCTTGCGCCAAGCTACATGGTTTATTCCCAGAATTTCGACACTCTGCTTCAGAATCACATTGATTCCGGAGCCGATATTACATTGCTCTATCACACAGTAGATACCGCAAAAGACGAGTTTTTAAAATGCGATATTCTGAATCTGAACAAACAAAAAGGTGTGCTCTCTATCGAGCCGAACAACGGAAACGCAAAAAACCGCAACATCTTCATGGATACCTATGTTATGAAGAAAGAGCTTTTCCTTGAACTGATTGCAAAAGCGAAAAAGCTCTCCTCCATTTACACCTTGTCTCAGATCGTTAATTTTGAGTGCGGCGAACTGGATGTACGCGGAGTTTCCCATCATGGATTTTTTGCTTCTATTACAGACTTCAAGAGTTACTACAATGCAAATATCAATCTGATCGATTTCAAAGCGGCACAGAATCTCTTTGAAAAGAACTGGCCGATTTATACAAGAACAAACGATTCCTGCCCGACACAGTACTTCGAGACAGCTTCTGTGAAAAATTCTGTTGTTTCAAACGGCTGTCTGATCGAAGGAACCGTTGAGAATTCCGTAATCGGACGTGGCTGCGTAGTGAAGAAAGGCGCCGTTGTAAGAAACAGCGTGATCCTTCCTGGCGCATCCATCGGTAAGGATATTACGGTAGAAAATTATGTCGTAGACAAAAATTCCAGTATCCGCCACGTTTCCAATCTGATTGGAACACCTGAAAACCCTGGTTATATCAAACGTGGTGATACCATCTAATTACAAAAATTTTCGGGGATGCTTCATGCATCCCCGTTTTTTATTTCTTAATTATAAAGGATAGGTGAATACAATTGTATCGTTAATGGTGTACTGATAACTGTTCTCTGCTGTCTTTTCTATATCCTTCTTCGTAAATTCTCTTGCTGCATCTGTCTGGAAATATACAGTATCATTGACATTAACTTCAACTGCCCCATTTTGTATCATCCATGCCGATGATGTCAAATTATCTTCTCCTCCTAATATTTCAATATCACCTCGAAGCTGTGTTTCTGTGGATGCCGGCACACCATACGATACATACTCTCCGCTCTCTTTATCCACCAGCATTTCTGTGTAAATCGTAGCTGTCAGAATCAGGTCGTCCCCGACATTCTTATCTTTCGTCCGTTCTTCGTATACAATATTACAGTCTTCTGCCTTTATTCCGTAGCATGCCAGTAAAAACTTACGCTGGTTTTCTACCTCGGCCGGTGCTTCTTCCACAGGAATACTCTCCTGCTTTGCATAGGCAGAAAGAAAATCTTCCCGGCTGATTTCTCTTGGTTCATAAATCCGCATCTGCGTTGCCGCCAACTTTTCATCTTCCGTCACCTGAGTGATTTTCCCGTCTGAATCGCGGGTAAATGTAAATCCCGCTTCTTCCTCTCTGCCGCCCTGCATATACCGGACATGGACAGTCTCTGTATATTCACTTCTGTCTTCCAGCGTTATCTCCTTTACTTGAAGCTCCGTTCCCTCTTCTTCTGCCATCAGAAGGAATTTCATAGCCGGGCCTGAAGTAAGAAAATCCTGCATGCCGTTTTCTGTAAAATAGTCTCCGATCTTATCTTCCCAGTTCTCCATGACGGAGGCATTCTCTCCTGCTGTTTCTCCCGTATTCTCCTGCGCCTGTGCAATGTCTACTCCTTCTCCCACTGCGGACGGCGTGAACAGAAGATCTGCATTTGGGCCTGTCATCATGGCCTCAATCACTGCTTTCGCTTCCGCGCTGACTTCCTCTTCCTTTACTTCGGTCTTCTTTGGATCCGGCTCTTTCTCTTTCGTCGTCTTCTCCTCAGACTGACATCCAGCCAGAAGAACTGCCATCATTAACGTGAGAGCCCAGATCAGTCTCCATTTCCTTTTGCTCCTCATACTTTTCCCTCCCTTCAAGAGAAAATAGTCTTTCTATTGTTTTAATTATATCATATTTTCATTTTTTTCTATTACTTATTACATGTTTTGCGAATCTTTGTGCGTTTTACACAAAAAGAGCGTCATGCTTTTCACACATCACGCTCTCATTCTTTCTTTCACTTCTTCGATTGTCTAAAACAGCGAGATCCCCATCTTGTTGGACAAGTATTCCAGGATCTTAATGCCTCCGGCACTGTTTCCCTTTTCATCCAGGGCAGGGCCGAATACGCCGATTCCCATCCGGTCTACAAGAGGAACTGCAATTCCTCCACCGACACCACTCTTTGCCGGAAATCCGACTGTCATGGCAAACTCGCCGGAGCCGTCATACATCCCGCATGTCAGCATCAGCGCGCGGATCGCCTTCGCATACTGCGGCTCGATCAGCTCTTCCTGATCCAGCGGATCCACACCATGATTGGCAAGCACCAGACTCATGTACGCAATATCGTGAGCGGTCACATTGACCGAGCACATCCGGAAATAAAAGTCCAGACACTCTTCCACATCACCTTCCAGAATCCCGGATGCTTTCAGATAATAAGCCAGAGCCCGGTTCCGGTCTCCAGTCTCTCTCTCAGACTCGTAAACGGCCTGATTCAGGCTGATTTCCTCGTTGTTGCAGAGTTTCCTCGTAAACTCCAGAAAACGCTCAAATTTCTCATCTGCATCCTTTCCCTTGATACAGCTTGCCACAGTAATGGCTCCCGCATTAATAAACGGATTAAACGGGCGGGTCTTTGTCTCCAGCTTTACAATGGAATTGAACGGGTCTCCGGTCGGCTCCACACCAACCTTCTCATGGAAAAGATGATCCGCTCCACAGTCCCGGATCGCAAGAATCAGCGATACCAGCTTGGAAATACTCTGGATCGTAAACGGAATTCTCGTATCTCCCGCTTCCAGCACATTGCCGTCCAGATCCATTGTGCAGACCCCAAGATAATATTTATTCACATCCCGCAGCTGCGGAATATACTGCGCTGTCATTCCCAGTTTGGTAAATGCTTTCCCATATTGCAGGGCATCCTTCAGAAGCTCTTCTGTCAGCATCACGCCTCTCCCTTCCTTTCTCATCCTGTCATTTCGATAAAATTATCCATAATTTTTCCGTCCATGTCAAGAAGAAAGAAACGCTTCACCGGCTTTTCCGGACTCTGTCCGTACAGCTTCCATAAACCGCTATCTATTGTATGCATCTTCGTACAGACGTTCCTGAGAATTCAAAGGCTCTTCGTCATTATGCACTCTATAGTACATACCGTCCTCATGCATCTCACGCGCTTTCTGATTGTCACGATTCATCGTGTCAAAAATGTATTCCAGCTTTTCCTGAATGGCCGGATCATAAACCGGAGATGCGACTTCCACACGTTTGACTGTATTTCTTGTCATAAAGTCCGCAGATGCTATGTAATATTTTCTCCGTTCCTTCGTACCGAACATATAAATCCGGGAATGTTCCAGGAAACGTCCTACAATGCTGATAATACGAATGTTCTCGGTCTTTCCTTTCACACCTGCCACCAGGCAGCAGATTCCACGGATAATCATCTCGATCTTCACGCCCGCGCAGGAAGCCTCAATCAGCTTGTCGATGATCTTCTTGTCTGTCAGGGAGTTCATCTTGATGCCGATGTATGCCGGTTCCCCCTTCTTTGCGTGTTCGATCTCCTCGTCCATCATATCCAGTACCCGGTTCTGCAGACAGTGCGGCGCCACAAGCAGATGCTGCATGTCTTCCACCACTTCCCCTTTTGCAAGGGCGCGGAATACCTTTGCCGCCTCAATACCGATATCGGTATTTGCCGTCATCAGGGAAAGGTCTGTATACAGTCTGGACGTCTTTTCATTATAGTTTCCGGTTCCGATCTGTGTAATGCACTCAAACTGCTTATCTGTCTTTCTTGTGATCAGGCAAAGCTTGGAATGTACCTTATAGCCGTCCAGGCCGTAAATAACCTGGCATCCAGCATTCTCCAGACGGCGGGACCACTCGATATTATTTTCCTCATCAAAGCGGGCGCGGAGTTCCACAAGCACGACGACTTCCTTTCCATTCTCCGCAGCCTCAATGAGCGCCTCAATCACCTTACTCTGCTTTGCAAGACGGTACAGTGTCATCTTGATGGAAACCACGTTCTCATCCTCCGCAGCCTCGGTCAGGAGACGCAAAAACGGCCTGATTGACTCATATGGATAAGAAAGGAGCTTATCTCCCTCTTTAATCTGCTCAATAATGCTTCTTCCATCCTGAAACATCAGCGACTTCTGCGGAGTACGTTTTTCGTAAAACAGACTTTCATTTTTTCTCAGCATATCCTGAATCTGGAATACAAAAGAGAAATCCAGCGGGACTTCGGAATGGAACACATACTTCTCCTCCAGTCCCAGATAATTATCCAGCATCAGCATGCTTCCGATATCCAGATCTCCGGACATCTCAAGCCGGATCGGAGCAAGCTTTCTTCTCTGCTTCATCAGATCCGCCATAAATTCCCGGTAGTCCAGATCCTCATCATAAAGTGCATCCGCATCAATATCGGCATTTCTCGTCACACGGATCAGCGCTTTACCCTGAATCTTGTATCCCGGAAATACCTTGGATACAAAGTGAAGAATCAGATCTTCACCAAGAACATAAGATCCCTTTTCTCCCGGAATCTCAATCATCCTCTGGAAAATATTGCTTGCACACGGTACAATTCCAAGACGGACCTTCTTGCTGCTCTTTGTCGTCAGAGAAACAACCGCATAAATTTCATTATTTTTCAAAAACGGGAACGGCTGTCTCCTGCCGACCACGGTCGGGGAAATCAGCGGAAGAATCTCCGACTGGAAGAATCTTTCCATCTTCTTCTCATCTTCAATCTGATCCATGCGGTACAGACGAACGCCTTCCTTTGCAACTTTTTCAATCAGCTTCTGATATACCTTTTCTTTCCTTTTATTCAGCTTTCTGACCTCTTCAAGTATCGCGTCAATCTGCTCCTGTGAAGACATCTGTGTCTTATTGTCCCTGATATCCTGAGGCAGCAGCGTCTGGTCGTACAGGGAACCAACCCGGACCATAAAAAACTCGTCCAGATTCGTCTGATAAATCGATACGAAAGTGAAACGCTCACAGAGCGGTACGGACTTATCCTCCGCCTCTTCCAGTACCCTTTCATTAAATTTCAGCCACGAAAGCTCTCGATTCATATATTCGCTTCCCATATATTCTATACGCTCCTTCATTCCTTTTCTGCAGTACACTTTTCCTTATCGGCAGTTCCTGTATGGAACGCTGTGAAATACCTTCTTCGCATTCCCATCCACTTTTGTCTCCATGCAATAATAACGAACCACCATATCGTTTTTTATCTGTTTTCTACTGCGCTTTTCTCTTTTCATCATATACCCCTTTTCCTGAAAAATCAATTTATAGTTTCTGTTTGAGTATATAAACTTTATAACAAAAAAAGAATAACATATTGCCCCTGTAATCCGTGTCAAATCTACATTAAATTCATGTAAAACTGTGCTTCTCTTGCGTAAATCCAACGTAAAATCCATGTAAAAAAACAGACGTGGCCATACTACTGTATCTCCTACGTCTGTTTTATAATCCACTGATTTAATGTCACTTTTCCCCTTTATACCCCGGAATGATCATCACATCTTTTGTGTACGATTTTTCTGATGGAATCGGTAGATAATTTAAATTCATCCGCAAGCGAATCTATACTATCTCCATTATGAAATTTATCCCGGATTCTTTCATTCCGTTCCTGATAATAGGTACGGGCCCCTGATACCGCTCCCCATCTTTTCTTTTCCTGCGAACGGGGAATATACACTGTTTCTCCCGACACATATTTTTGCAGTTCTTCAAGTAAATGATCCGGAATAATATCCCGAGCATTTCTATATCTCATGAAGAAATTCCTCCATGCTCTTATACTCGTGTATTTTTCCTCCCCCTTCTGTAATAATAGTTCGCATTTTCTCTTCCAGATGATCTGCATAGTCAGCAAATTCATTTAATCGATTCACATTATAATGTTCCATAAGCCCCATTCTTTTTATTCCAAAATCATCACATACTATGTTCAACTCTTGCTGAAGTAAAATTCCCCACATATAAGTCTTAACCGGATCATTTCTTCCGGAATAATACCGAATACGCAGCCATGTATAGGATAACTCCGCATACCAGTCAGCCAGCATCTGAAAGTCCGTATTGTAATTTAAATTATCTTTATCGACAGTACTTTCCTTTTCCAGAAACTCCCGTACAACGCACACTGCCTCATGGCACAACTTTCTTTGAACTTCCACATCAGACTCATCAATTACATTGCGATATAACTCAAGAAATCTCTTTGGGACTTTTTT
>LBJMC04202__coassemble_389_pt1 | contig 33823 bp, 29 predicted proteins | sample LBJMC04202__metabat2_high_PE_002 | metagenome-assembled genome bin LBJMC04202 | reverse complement strand
TTTACTTCGGCAAAGACGAGCATTCCGTGGGTAATATCCGGATCATCTCCTGCATCTTTCCGAACCGCGCATGACACCACATCGGAATGTCGCACGATCTCCTCCACTTCCAGAAGCAAGGTCTCTCCTGCCGGGACAGTAATGCGGACTTCCCGGATTTCCTCTCCGGAAAACAGCATGATTGCCGCCGCCCTGGCCGCTGCCGCCGCGCAGGTTCCCGTCGTATATCCTCTTTTCAGTTCTTTTTGTCCCTTGATGACTGTCTGCTTTTCCATCCTTATCCTTTCGGACACTCCTTTGCTTCCCTGGCGTGACGCACAAACATCTGCCGGATGCCCGGAATCTCTCCGAGACCTTTTAAGACGGTACGCACTTCATATCCTTCTCTTGTCAGAATCGATTTCCAGGAATCCGCATCCTCTCCTGCCATGTCGTTTTTCGCATGGTCTCCCGCCACAATCATGAACGGCATCAGAAGAATCTTTCCGGCCTGCTGCTCTTTCAGCTTTTTCAGTACTTCCTCCATCTCCGGGAAGCCTTCTACCGTGCCGACTACCACGTTTCGGTATCCTTTCGCCCAGAAGGTATAATCGAGGGCCGGGTAGGCCGCATTGGTATGGTGCTCCGTCCCGTGGCCCATGAGCACTAATGTTTCTTCCGCTTTGAGTCCGGCATCCTCCATAATCAGGTGTACCGCCTCCTCATAATCTTCCATCGTGGCAAGAAGCGGTGCTCCGATGCGGATCGTTTCAAACCGTTCCCGGTACGGCTCGATCTGCTCTGTCATCTTTTCGTATTCAAATCCGTGGATGATATGGGTCGGCTGGATGAGAAGATCCTCAATTCCGTCCCGCGCCATCTGCTCCATGGCTTCCTCCACGTTGCAGATTTCCATCTGAAACTCCGATTTCAGTTTCTTCAAGATCATTCCGCTTGTAAACGCCCGGTACAGCGTCCGGTCCGGGAATGCCTCCGCAAGCGCCTTCTCTACTGCTCCGATCGTCTTTTCCATTGTATCCAGGTGGCTCGTTCCAAAGCTCACCGTCAAAACTGCTTTTTTCATATTTGTCCTCCCATATGGGCCTGACATCGACGACTGACACCAAAAAAGGATATGGAAAAACAGACAGTTCTTTCCTCTGCCTCTTTTCCCATATCCGTTTCTATTTCCCTTTGACGTCCTCTTTGATTCTCGTACTTGTCATAATCCCGTAACCTTTCCGAAGCATCTAAAAGCAGGTATTCTGACTTAAGGATCCGTGCTTTCCTCTCCCTTCCCATGCATCTGCACAGTGGCCCATTTAAGAAAAGCTCCCCTTATACAGCAACGGGTATTGTTCCGGATTCTCACCGGATTCCCTTTTACTCCTTCTGAAACTAAGGTACTTTTAAATGATTTCTCTGTTTGATTCCTGTTTATGATACCATTGGCCAAGACGGCTGTCAACCGATGCGGTTTTTCTGGATTAGCCAAAATGCATTTCTATTGTACGAACATTTGTGTATAATACATAAAAAAATAGTTACGAATTCTTTTTCTTTCTTTTTCCAAGGATGAACCTGCAGATTCCCAGCATACAGCCTCCTACCAGTACGGTAAGTCCCGCAAAATTCCACTTTTGATCCCTCTCAATCTCTTTTTGAGACGAAACATAGGTTACGCCCTCACGTGGGAGTTCCTCCGCAGAAATTTGACCGTTACGGCTACAGTAAACTACATATCTTTGAAAATTGTATGTGTACGGATGACAGGTAATCAGAGTCAGCATGTCCTCACCTTCCATGATTTTCACTGCGTCAATGTCATCCGGAGTAATGACAATACACTTCACCACCTGATATTCCAGTGTTTCCCACAAATTAGTCAGTATCACTTTGTCCCCGGGCTGCAACAATTCGATATCCCGAAACATCGGAATGCCTTTCCATCCCCGGTGGGCAGCTATTACACAGTTGCTGTTTGTTCCTCCTATAGGCATACTGGTCTGTCCCAAAACTGCAGCTCCCTTGTCAAGATTCTCATCTGACGCTCCCAGATACAGCGGCAGTTCCAGATCCATGGCTTCAATGGATAAATAGCCGACCGCATCCCCGGACGTATCATAATCCGACAGCCGGAAAACCGGCTGCTGAAAGTTCCATGCATCCGTCAGTCCGCTCTGCCCGTCCCGGAAAATTTTTTCATTGTATGCTTTCATGTCCTCATAAAGCTGAATGTATTTTCTTTCTGTACTTTCTTCCGGTTCCCGGTTGTTTTGTTTCTTACTCTTAATCTCTTCTACTTCTTTCCTGCTGCTAAATTTCGATCGCAGATTCTGGAAATGCGGAGTCAGAAGCAGTGCTGCACCGGAAAAAAATATCACCAGAATCAGCAATCTAAAGCCGGTCTTTCTCACGCTCCCGCCCCCTATCTTTTCCTTCTCCTTCGTCCGGGCTTCTTCGCCCCTGTCCTCCTGCGCAAAATGGATCCCACTGCCACAACAGCCACCAGTATCATCCCCGCGGCAGCCGCTTTCAGGTATTGTTCCATCCAGCTTCCCTGTCTTACCGGCACCGTTCCCGTCTGTTCCGTTTCTTCCACATAAGGGATACGGGTTCCCCGTACCAGCAGGCGGTGTGTATTGATACCGTAAGGGGTACAGGTCACCAGTGTAACATAATCTTCCTGCGCATTAATCTGCAGATCCTCCGTCTCCTCCGGGAGCACTACCCGGATCTGATCCACCTGATAGGCCAGCACTTCCCCCAGTACATGAATATAGAAGACATCGCCATTTTCCAGCTGGTCCAGATCTGTAAACAGCTTCTTATTATTAAGTCCCGTATGCGCGGAAAGAACACAATGCGTTCCTGTTCCTCCCACCGGAAGAGAACTTCCCTGCAGATGTCCCACCCCCTTTTTCAGCACTTCCTGTCCGGTGCCGTGATAAATCATCAACTCCACATCGATAACCGGAATCCTCAGATAGGCCATTCCTCCTTCGTCATCTATGTTCAGAAGCCCTGCGTAGGGCATGGCGGAAGGATCCAGCTGATTCTTGTCAAAAGGATCTGTAAGCAGAACGCCTCCCTGCAAAAGTCCCCGATTGTAATCCTGACACTCCTGCAGTTCAGCAGTCTGGTCATCCGAAGTCATTTCTTCTGAAATAATACTATTATAGTGCTTCATGATTTCTTCCTGTTCCTTTTCATAGAGCAGGTTGCTGACGACCGGGTATGCCAGCAGAGAGAGCCCCGCCAGAAAAACCAATCCCGTCAAAACAGCCAGTAATTTTTGCTTCACATCCTTTTCCTCCATTTCCCAATTAACATTCAGATGCTTTTCCCCGGACTCCGGTGAAGTATGTGGAAAAACACCAAAACGAAGGATGGGCGGAAATCTCCGCCCAATCCCATACAAATCACTGTGTTCTTTTTTTAGCGAGAAGAGTTCTTTCTTCTGGAAACCACAAGCATTCCTCCTGCCGCCGCAATCAGAAGAATACCGCCCATTGTCAACGCCCACGTACCTGTGCCTCCGGTTTTCGGAAGGGTGAAGCCTTTCTGGTTGTAAAGCTCGAAAGCAACGCTTGCTATTGCCGTCTCTGTAGTGTTCGTATTGTTTACAAAGGACACCGTAAGTTTATTACTTCCCAGTTTGACACTTGTCTTATCCTTGTCGAGCAGCATTGCGTTCGGGTCAGCCTGTGCTTCAAGATCGATGGTGACGTCCTCGTCAATCAGGTTATAGCCGTCTGCAGTATTAGTCTCCTTCAGGATGTAGGTCTCGTCATCATCCAGACCCACAACCGTCAGTTTCCTGTTGGTCGTGTCAAGTTTGAGGTCTGTCACATTGCCAGTTCCATTGGAATCGGACACAAGGATGTAATTTCCGGCAGAGCCGGTAAAATAGAGAAGTTCCTCATCCTGCCCATTTACCCGGTACAGCTGGAATGTCACAGCACCAATCTCACCAGCTGAAACAGTAGCGTCACTGAAGGTCTTTGTCAGCTCGATGCCGTAGGTGTACACCTTGGTGGAATCGGTCAGAACACTCTCAGAACCATTGTTATTCCATTCCAGTTTGGCGTCATTGACATTAATCTTCACTGCGTCAGTGGTAAGCCTTGCACTGTAGGTAACAGTGACTGTCTCGCCCTCATATGCCTCGAGAGTAGACGGTTCAAAAGTGAGGGTGAAGGAACTCTCGTTATTGGCATAGCCGTCCGAATTCAGTGTCGCAAGGAGAGTCTGTCCAATATAAAACTTATTACTGTCATCATCCGTTCCCCGTGTAATAGTGGCACCATTGATAGCAATTTCAACGCTGGCAGAATCAAACTCCTGCTTTTCCAGCGTATCACTCATAGTAAACTCGGTGAGATTGTCGTAGTCGGTCAGCGTAGGAACCTTTGCTGTCAGCCGATAGTCAAGCACATCCCCTGTCTCTGCAGTAAGCTCATCAAGCCATTGGTCTGCATCCTTCTCGCTTATCTTCTTTTCAAAAGGCAGATCCTCCGCCTTAAGGTTCATTTGAGCCGGGATATCACCTGTCGTGGCGATCATCACACCCTGCTTGAGGCTTAAGCCACTCGGAACGCTCTTAAAGTCGATGGCGTAGTAGCCTTCGTCAAGATCACTGATAGTCATAGTTCCCCGTGTTCCAACGCTTGCGCCAGCTGTAGCTGTAAGAGAAGTAGTTATGTTATTCTTTTCAATATACTTCTCAATCCAGGAATAGAACACACCTGCATTACTTCCGCCTGCACCGCTATCTCCAGCGATACGGCTCACCAGGTCAGCCTCACCGTATGTCTTATCAAGCGCCTTGGCGTCATCACCGGAGAAGGTGATGTACTCACCGGAAGCAGGCTGGGTCGTACCGGCAGAAAGATCAGTGCCGTCAAACTGCAGGTACACGGTGCCGCCAGTTCCAAATATTTCATCGATTGAACTGTTTCCGTCAGTTGTGTCGATGTTGAAAAATGCATCGAAGCCGGTAGTTACGGAATAAAGTTTCTTAGCAGGATCTGTCTCTGTGTCATTTACCTGGTCCAGCACCAGATACGCATTTGCCTGTGTACCCGCCCAGTCTTTACTGCTATCCGACCATGTCGGTTCTGTAATCGTGATACTCGCACTTCCATCCGCAGCAAGCGCTGTTGCAGGCACCAGTCCGACCACAAGCGTCAGTGCAGCCAACGTTCCTGTGAGCCGAGATAAGAATCTGTTACTTTTTCTCATAAGGTTTTCTCCTTCCTTTTCTTGTCTTTCATAAGAACTTATTTATATAAAAGCATAAATACGCTTTTATATCATTGATTTACCGCCTTCTGCGTCTGCGGCGCCGGGCCCGTGTGCTTACGGACTTTCCTTTGATTCCTTTCAGTTTCCACAAAACAACTGCAGCCGTCAGGAGTACCACTCCTGCTGCCAGATACCATCCGATACCGGAAAGACCGGTAGTCGGCAGGATCATCTTTTTATGGTTAGTCACCGTAAACAAAAGATGATATACTGAATTTCCGCCATCTTTGGTCGGTACTGTAATTTTCGTCTGCTCATTCTCTCCCACGATCAGATATCCGTCCTCATCGGTTTGAGGTGCGCTATATCCGTCTGGAACTGTAGCTTCCACCAAGTAGTACGTCCCATTGACAAGAAGATTTGTGAACTCTGCAACTTCCTCATAATTCGTAAGGGTGCCCTGCTCATATTTCTCCTGTTCTTCAGTGCTCAGGCTGCGGTAGTAGAAGTAACTCTTCGTGCCGGAGCTGTCAGTATGAACCGGATAGATTTTGCCATCCGTATCCGTAAAAATCATATGCTCAAGGTCAAATCCCTGAGCTCCTTCCGCTATCGTCTGCCGTATTCTCGGCACTGTGGGAACCGGACTTCCGACTTTCGTTTTGCCGCCTGTTCCATCATCCTTATAGAGCTGGAACGCCGCGCCTTTCAGCGGATCTCCCGCACCGTCCCGCTTGGTCACAGCAATGGAACCGGGATAATATGTATTGACAAACGAAACTGTTGTCGTTGTGCCTCCGAGTGTACCTGATGCGTCTCCGTCTGCCGGCGTGGTCTGATCAAAGCCGTCATCCGGAACATCTGTCTCACTTACTGTATAACTCCATCCATTGACGAGTCCGTCGATATAGAGTTTCTCATCGGGCTTGAGTTTAAAAGTGGCAGTGCCATTAGCGAAATTTAATGAAGATATTCCACTTTCTACAGATGTTTCAGATCCATTTCCAGCATCAACTACATGCCTTGTGGTAAATGTACCCGAAACCGGGTTATTCTTAGTATCTTTCAGTGTCACAGTAAAAGAGAATTCCTGATCTGCAAATTGTCCAGCGTCAATTCCTTCTGGAACTTTAATATCCTTTTCTACTGCAAGTGAAGCCGTTTTTACCGCAAGACGTCCGTTATTGCCCAGATGGATTTGTGCGTTTTCACTGTTCATATGCGCATAATAGTAAAGCTGCGCAGTAGAAGTATTATTGGTTGTCTTTTCTGCATGTTTGGAATCAGCATGAGGCGCATTCATTACGCCTGCTTTCACGCAATACTGACCATTTATTTGTTCGGTCGTCCCCTTGATTCCGGTAACCGAACGGGTTTCGGTTACACTTTCATCGCCGCTGTAATACTGTACCTGATAATAGTAAGTCTTGCCGTCATCAGGAGTCGGCTGTTCCACTACCGGATCCGTACAAGATTTGTCTTTGTACAGCGGAATACTCTCCTGAACATAGAAATACGGGTTGTTCTTCGCAGGTGTAAACTCAACGTATGCGTTGCCCGCTGTCTCCTGATCCTCGCACTTTATATCACCCGTATATTTGTTGCTGTAAAAATACAGACCGTCCGTTCCGGTATTTGCCTGCTTGTACGCATCGTCAATCTTTGAAAGATCCACTGTTCCGTCAGAGTTCTTTACGCCCTCCTGCACTCCTACCGTATAGCAGAGACGCACAGGATAGGCATTATTGGTTGTGTGACTTTTCACATTCCCGGATGACTCCAGCTCCACCGTGTTCACCCTCAGCGGAATTGCTGAAGCAGGTATCTTTACTGTAAGTGTCTGGGTCATTTTTCCGGTGTTATCCGTATTCGATGTAACCGTAATAACAATATCACCCGCATTCTGCTGACCGTAAACCGGACTGTCAATCTGACCGCTGAAGGTATAGGTAGTGGTATTTCCGTTTGTACTTTCAGTATGATTTGTAAAATTCGTACCGGAGAAGATCAGGTTTTTTACATCCTTGACCTCCATATAATCGCCGATCTCATCAGTATATGTAATGTAGCCGCTCTGGTCGATGGCATCAGGGTTGACATTTGTCGGCACCTGAGGGGTGGACATTGTGATGTCGCTGACAATATTTTCAAAAACTTCTGTAACTTGATCTGCACTATCAGCAGAAAAATATTGATCCACATAGTTCAAATCATTGACTTCAGTAATATCATTCTGAGAAGGATGAGTAACTGTATAATTCTCTGATGGAAAGGTACTCTCCCACCAAGATGTCCAATCTCCTGGTCCAGCACTTGCCGCTGGCTCTGAAACCGGTATGGTTACGTTAGTGCCGTTCTTATATTGATTCCATGTATCCCGAAAATTTTGAGCAATATTATTATTGTCATTCCAGTGGCTACCTGGATTCAGTGATACATACGCAAGATTTTGCGATTTGTTGGCATCTATATCCGTATTCCAATTAGAAGATGCTTTTACTTCATTAAAAATGCCATCCAGCCCCATACCAATGTTATATACACGCACCGCATAATCGGAGTTTAAATCAGCACTATAATGACGATCAATTTCCCGCTTCATGTAGGTTGCCGTCATCATTGCTTTCAAGCCGTTTCCTACGGAACTGATGCGGACAACACCATTGCCATTTCCCGAATTATTTGATGGTTCCCACCAATTTTGACTGTCTGACGAAACTGTGGGATTACCGTCAGATAAATGAATCACCGCAGGTACTCGCTGAACTGTTTGACCATTGATCTCCACTGTCGTATCTGAACCGGTCAATAAATTCATACCTGTATATAAGCCCATCTGAGTATTCGTAGCATGTGGCTGCTGAACAGTATGATTTCCTGACACCCCATCTATATTCCAGCTAACCGTCCTTTCTGATGTGGTTGCCGTGCGATCATTAATAGAAAAATATGTCTGGCTCGAAGAATAATGGTTTAAAGGCAGCAAAACTTTCGATGCAGATACACTTTCATCCGGCTTTCCAGAATAACATACCACCGCCACCCGGTTATACTCATTAGCCTCCATCAGAGTCTTAATCGAACTGTTCAGCGCATCAAGCAGATTTGCCAGCCGACTATACCCGTTATCCATTGCATAGTTAATCATCGATCCCGAAAAGTCCACTACAAACACAACATCAAGCGGACTCTGAGCCTCTCCGGTAATACTTTGTGTGGTCGCCAAGGCGGAATACGTCACCAGAAAATCCGAATCATTTGCCACAGTAATGGAATTGCCGGCATCACCGCTGAATTTCTGGTCAGTGGTAGTGACCGTCTTATCCGCCCACACGCGCCCGGAAAATTCAGTGGTCAAATTGCCGCTGGTTTCATCGTTCAAATAATTCGTATATGTCACCCGTGTGTCATCATCTGCTGTATGGCCGGTCGTTCCCGTTGTGGATGCCGCAAATACGTAAGATGTATTGCTTAAAAAGAATACACATAGACAGATAAAGAGGGCGAACCACCGTCTGCATTTTATTTTTGTTTGCTGTTTCATACTTACCTCCTACTTGTGTATATTAAATCTTCTGAAAGAAATGCTATTGCTTTCTCTTTAAAAAGGAGTCATCCCCTCTCTTTCCTGATCGAATTAGTTTTTTCTCAATCATACAAAATGCAGCAGGCACGCATTTGCTCTACCATGTTTCGCAATTCCTGCCATTTTCTTTTGTCCTTAGAATCCAGACAGGCATGATCACCAACCCATAACCAGGGATAATGGCAAACCATTTCCATTAAAAGTTCTCCTGCCGTCTTCCAGATCCGGTCTGTCTGAATTTCACACCGAGTGCCGTAGACAGTTCCGAGAAATAGACGCCCATCTGTATCTGGTGATATTTTCTCCACTGGAAGTCTGACACAGGCATTTTTGTCTTCCGAATCCTGTTCCAGACAGACCAATAAAATCCTGTCCTCATCCAGACATCCTAAAGGGCCTTCTCTGGATGAAAACAGCATTCCATGATCTATAAATGTAATATTGTCCGGAACAATCGTAATATTTCTCTGTTTCAGTCCGGATATTTCTCTCCCCATGCAGTTTCATCTCCACCTTTTTTCGTAAGGCAAACTACCACATAATATCAATTATGTGGTACATGGCCTTTCCCCATAAAAAAATGAAGTCCTGTTTTTCGGCGTCCCGTCGATTTTCGAGCCATATGTAAGAGACGGGGCTTATTTTGGTACCCAAAATTTTAAAAATTTTTTCTCCAGCGACATTGACGGCACGGATCTTTTGCTATAGAATAAATGAGGAAAAGAAAAAATGATGACTAGATGAGAAAGACCGGCTTTGTACTACCACATAATTGATATTATGTGGTGTTTTTATTTTCCCCTTTTTCATTTTCACATTTGCAATATTGTCATGCGGTTAAGCTGTCTTTGATAGATCTCTCCTGTATTGGAGGTATAGATTCGGGTTACATTCAGGCTGCTGTGCCCCAGAACATCAGCAAGGCCTGTCAGGTCCTGCGTCGTTTGATAATAAACTCTTGCAAACAGGTGCCGGAGATTGTGCGGAAATATTTTCTCCCCGCTGACACCTGCTTTCTTTTTCAACGCTTTCATCTCGCTCCAGAGATTACTCCTGTCTTTCGGCTGCCCGCTTTTCGTTACGAAAATACAGCCCGACCGAATTTTTCTGGCTGACGCAAACATCAAAAGTTTTTTTCGGATGCTGGCTGTCAGGAAGATTCTCCGGTATTTTCCTTTGTTGTGTACTTCGATCCTCCCCTTTTTTACCTGTTCCACCGTGAAATACTTCAACTCGCTGACGCGGATTCCGGTAACGGCAATCGTTTCGATACACAGGGCCAGTTGGGACTTTCCTTCTGCCCTTGCTGCCTTCACAAGACGCTTATATTCCTGACAGGTCAGTTCTTTCTCCTCCTGCAGAAAAAGATTTTTCTGTGTCTTTACCCGCCTGATTTTCAGTTCGCAGTATCCACAGAATGTTAAAAACTGATTGAGAGCGGCCAGCATGGAATTCACACTGTTGACCGTATAATGTTCTATCAGCCATTCTTTGTAGGCAAGAAGCCGGCCTTTGTCTATTTCCGTTTTCTCCCCGAGAAATTTGAAAAAACATTTCAAATCCGTAAGATATTTCCGGATCGTTGCCCCGGCATTTTCTCTTTCATACAGATACTTCTCAAACTCAACGATTTCTGTACCTTGTATCCTCAATACTTCTTTTTCTTTCATACTGATTCCTCCTTACACCTTACCCTTTTTCTCCTTATATAAATAAAGATGGTTTGAACTTGAAAAAAGGTTCAGCTTTTTATGATTTCTGCCTTATTTTTTAGTAATTTCTTGGGGAATATACTATGAAAAAGATAGTTTCTTCGTCCCAAACAAAGGCAGGCATGACTCGCATGAGTCATGCCTGCCTCTTAACATTTATCGTTTTTTCATTGAAGCCGCCACATTTTCTCCGAAATGAACCTGCTCTTTATCCGATCACCACCTGCGCCCGGCTTTCTCCGCCTTTTTCTTTCTTTACGAGAATCTTTTTGTCGATCCGGTCTTTCAGTTCAGCCACATGGGAAATAATTCCCACCAGCTTATTCCCTTCACTTAAAGAGGCAAGGGCGCGGACCGCCTTATCCAGCGCTTCCTCATCCAGTGTCCCGAACCCCTCGTCCACAAACATCGCTTCCATCCGGATGCCTCCGGCCATGGACTGAATCTCATCGGAAAGCCCAAGTGCCAGGGAAAGAGATGCCTGGAAGGACTCCCCGCCTGACAGTGTATGAATGCTGCGCTGTGTACCGTTGTAATGATCGATCACATCCATATCAAGGCCGCTCTGGCTTCTCCGGTTGTCCGCTGTCTTTTTGCGGACCAGCTCATACTGACCGTCTGTCATGACAAGAAGCCTGCGGTTTGCACGAATAAGAATCCGGTCGAAATAGGCCATCTGCACATAGGTTTCCAGCATGATTTTTTCCTTTCCTCCAAGTGTGCCGTTGACCGTATCGGAAAGAGCGCCGGCAATCCGGTATTCCTTCTCTGTCTCTTCCTGCTGCCTCACGGCCGCCCTCATCTTCTCAAGGGCGGACCTGTCTGCACTGAGCACCGGAAGGAGCTGTTCCTTTTCGGCAAGCAGACGCTGCTTTTTCAGGAGTGTCTCCTGTTTTTTCTGTTCCAGCTCCTCTTTTTCCCGGTGTTTCTCCTCTTCCGGCGTCTCCCGGTCTTTCTGCTGTTCCGTCCAGACACGGATGGATGCTTCGCAGGCAGAGATCTCATTTTCCGTGCTCTGGTATGCCGCTTTTGCCGCTTCCAAAGCCTCTTCTTTTTCCTGTTTTTCCAGCTCCATCTTCCGGATCACATTGCGTGCCTCTTCATAGGAATCATACGGAAGGCTCTCCCCGATTTCCTGAATCCGTTTTCCTTCTGTTTCCTGTTCTGTCCGCATGGAGGCCGTCTCCCGTTCCAGATGAAGAATGATGCCTGTCTGTTCTTCTGTCTGTTGTTCCAGCTCTTTTTCCCGCTTCTGCGCATCCTGCTTCTGCTTTTGCTGTTTGTTCAGACTTTCTTCTTTTTGCTGCAGTTCCCGTCTCCGGTTTTCCAAAGTGCAGCCTTCCTCTTTCATTCTCTGGTACGCTTCCTTCAGACCCGCCGGTTCCTCATCCGGCCAGAGCAGTGCGGCCTTCTGCCTGAGCTGGCCTGCCGCCGTCTCAGTGCGGCCTTTGGCCTCGCCTGCCTTCCGGCTCTTTTGCTTATCCTCTTCCATGAGCATATCAAGTACTGTTTTTTTCTGTTTCAACGTCTGTTCATCAGGGATTTCTTCCGGCTTTTTCGCCGGATCCGGATGGTGCAGGGCACCGCACACCGGACAGGGTTCCCCGTCTGTCAATCCGGCTGCCAGGATCCCTGCCTGCCCGTCCAGAAAGGCCCGTTCCAGCTCCTGATACTCTTTTTGTGCCTTCTCTACCTTCTCCCGGACGCAAAGGTAGGCCTCCTGCGCAGTCTCCTGCTCCTTTCTTGCCTCCTGGTACTGCCCGCAGATCAGCAGAAATTCTTTCAGATTCTGATGTCTTTCTTCCGTCTGCTGTTTCTGCCGCAGAAGTTCTTTCCATGCCTCCTCCGGATCAGGAATCTCCGACAGCAAGGCACGGCACCGCTCGATTTCTTCTTTTGCCTTTCTCTGCTTTTCCATTACAGCTGCCAGGCGGTCAGAAAGATTCCTGGCCTCCTTGCGTCTCTTCTCCCAGGATTTCTGCTTTTCCTCCAGTTCCCGGTAAGTCTCCAACTGCATGGATTCTTTCAAAATCCGCTCCTGCACCAGTTCATTACCTTTTGCATTCTCCTGCGCCTTCCGAAGTGCTTCCTGGCAGACCTCCTTTTTCCGGATCAGCTGTTCCAGTTCTTCTTTCTGCTGTTTTTCTCCCCGCTTTGCTTTCAGCTCCTGAACAGCCTCATTCAGCCTTTCGCCATACTGCTGTGCTTCCTCTTCCGTCCGGCTGATCTCCTGTTCCAGACATTCTTCTTCCTTCTGCATGGTTTCAAGGATGTCCTCAATCGTCAAAAGCCATTCTTCCTTATCCGGACTTTGCAGGCTTTCCTCCCACTTTGCCCGAAGCGCTTCCTCTTTTTCCGGTATCAGGACGCCGTCGGCATACTGGCGGATACTCTGCTCCACCGCCTCGTATGCTCTTTTCAGGCCTGCCGCTTTCTCCTTGATTTTCTCCTGAAATACCTGATATGGCGCCGTGTGGAACAGCATCCGGAAAATCCGGCTCTTTTCCTCAGTGGAAGAAAAGAGCATCTTCTGGAACTCTCCCTGAGCCAGCATGGCAATCTGGGTAAACTGCTCTCTTTTCAGACCGAGGATTTCCTCGCACTTTTCTGTAACAGTTCTGGCACCCATCACCACACTTCCATCCGGCATCGTCAGAACGGCATCCGCCTTCTGGGTAATCCAGCCTTCGCCCCGCTTTTTCGGGCGCTGGTATTCCGGATTCCGGTGAATCTGATATCTCGCACTGCCGACCGAAAATGTCAGCTCCACATAAGTTTCCTCCCCGTTTGCTGCATATTTGCTTTGCAGCATATCCGCTTTTCTTCGGTTTCCGGAAGGCTCACCGTAAAGGGCAAAGGTGATGGCATCAAAAATTGTCGTCTTCCCCGCGCCGGTATCCCCGGAGATCACATAAAGTCCATGCTTTCCCAGCTTGTCAAATGGAATCTCCTGTCTGGACGCATAAGGGCCGAATGCGGATAAAATCAGTTTTTCCGGTCTCATCTTTCTTCCTCCCATACTTCTTCCATCATCTCTTCGACCAGTTTGCTCTGCGCGTCCGAAAGCGGTGTCCCGTTAACCATCTGATAAAAATCCGATACGACTTCATCCGGCCGTTTTTGCTCTACCGCTTCCATTTCTTCATACTGCATCTGCGTGCGTACCCGCACATTGTCATAGTCAAGCTTCATCAGATTCGGATAAATCATCCGAAGTTTTCCGACCGCATCCATCACATCTTCCTCATCGGTAAGTGTAATGTGAAAGTAGGAATCCCGCTCCTGCGTCTCGTAAAACGGCCGGCTCGTCAGCTGTAAATATGTCCCTTTCAGTTCCTTCATATCCCGCAGAGGGGTAAGCGGAACTGTTTTGATCGCGGTCTCGCCTTTTTCTTTCAACTCCACAATGGTCACGGATTTCTGATCATGTACCTCGGAAAACGAATATTTCAAAGGCGTTCCGCAGTAGCGTACTGTCTCCCTTGTGACAGACTGGGGTCTGTGCAGATGACCAAGGGCTACATATTCAAATCCGTCAAATACCGACACATCCACCTGATCCAGGCCCCCGATGGAGACCTCCTCCGACTCACACTGTACGGCTCCCGCCACAAACTGATGGGCTACCAGAATATTCCGCTTTGCAGGATCCAGATCTGCCTCTTCCAGCACTGCGCGCACTGCGTCCGTGTATGTCTGGATGTCTTTTTCCGGATAGACACTCCGCACCTGTGCCGGTTTTAAAAACGGCATCAGCCAGATGGAAAGTTCACCGTATTCATCCTCCCGGTCCACTTTTTCCAGAAATCCTTCTGATGCCATATACACGCCGCTTTTCTTAAACAGCTCCGCTCCAAAGGAAAGCCTGTCTCTGGAGTCGTGATTTCCACTTATGAAAAAGACCGGAATCTTCCGGTCCGCAAAGCTGCTCAGCAGATAATCAAGAAGCCGCACTGCTTCCGCTGGCGGAACAGGCTTGTCATAGACATCACCTGCAATCAGCACTCCCTGCGCCTGCTCCTGATCGGCAATCTTCAGAATCTGCTCAAGAATGTGGGCCTGATCCTCCAGCATGGAATACTCATTGACCCGTTTTCCAAGATGCAGATCCGATATATGCAGCAATCTCATAATTTTCCTCCTAATATTCAATTCCTTCCCGTGCAGGGACGCCACGCTCAAACGGATGGCGCACCGCCCGGATCTCAGAAATATAATCTGCCATTTCCAGAATCCGCGCATCCGGATTCCGTCCCGTCAGGACGACTTCCAGATGCTCCGGCTTCTCCTTGAGAAAGGAAAGTACACGCTTATGAGGAATCAGGCCGTGCCCGAACGCCGCCATAAACTCATCCATCACAAGGATGTCATAGCCTGCCGCCCGGCTCTCGATGTCCTCCCAGATCCGTTCGTACTCTTCTTTCATCCGCTCTTTTTCTTCGTCCGTCAAAGTCCAGTAAAATCCGTAGCCCTCCGGCATCCGGATCCGGTCAATCTGCGGGATCTGATCCAGCACGGAAAGCTCCCCGGAATCTTCATTTTTCAAAAGCCGGACAAGGAGAATCTTTCTTCCCCTTCCGGCAGCCCGGATCATCAGCCCGACGGCAGCACTGGTCTTTCCTTTTCCGTCTCCGCAGTATATATGAATCAATCCGTTTTGTCCCATACCCATGTTCCTTTCTCCATATGAAGGTATCCGCTTCCTTTCCAGAAATACGGCAGGCCATACACCGCCTCGATGAACACATCGGATTTTTCCATCAGATAGCGGTTGACCCGGCCTGCCACGGAAAGGTACTGTTTCATTTCTTCGTCTTTCGTTCCGTTTTGAAACATTTCGTTTGTCACAACGACAAGATGGTCCGCACTGTCTGCGAAATGTTCGATCCCTCGGATGATCCGCTCTGCCGTCTCCTCCGGATCCTGCATGGAAAAATCTTCTCCGCTGTAAAGCTCATTGGCCGTGAGATTGGAAACGCATTCCAGCAAAATGAGCGGCACCTTCTCTTCAAAGACGACCTCTTCCAGCCCGGACGGACATTCCAGCGTAGTAAACTGTCTGCCCGCCCGCTGTTTCCGGTGTCGTTCGATCCGCCTTCTGCTCTCCTCGTCATACACCATCATCGTCGCTGCATAGATCTTCGGCCCGCTGCACAGGCTCTGGGAGATATCTTCAGCCATTGCAGACTTCCCGCTTCCGCTTCCCCCTGTTACTGTAACGAACATGCATGGATCCTTTCTACTGTTTCCTCAAATGTACAGCCCTCTTCTTTTGGCCGTTCCACCACTACAAGGACCGTGCCGGTCTTTGCTGCGGCCCTTGCCTTATCTTCAAAACCGCCCGCGCTTCCGGACTCTTTTGTGATCAGCCAGGATGCCTTCACATGATGAATCGTTGCAATATTCATCTCCTCGGAATAAGGTCCCTGCATGGCAATCAAATGATCCCCTTCCAGTCCAAGGCGCACGCTCTCCTCCACGGATTCTTTCGTAGACAGCACTCTTGCATAACAGCGGTTCCGGTAATCTGTCAGTTCCGCATAGGCAGCAAGTTCCTTGCTTCCTGTAGTGATCAGGACATTCCCCTCTGTCTTCTCCAGAAATCTGACGCCTTCTTCGATCGAAGAGACATAGATGAGGCCTTCCTCTTTCTGCACCGGCTTTCTCAGAAGCCTGATATAAGGAACTCCCGTCTCCCGGCATGCCTCTTTGATATTTTTCGTCACTTCACGGGCAAACGGATGGGTGGCATCCACAACAAGATCAATCTCCTGTCTGCGGATATAGTTTTTCATTTCCACCTCTTTCATGCGTCCTGCGATGATATTTAAGTTTCCGGCCTGTACCTCTCCGTGCTTTGCATATGGCGCCCGTTCTTCTTCCGTTTCCTTTAAAAGACATTCTTTTCCGTATTCCGTGGCCACACTGACAAAAACTTCTACCGGAAAGTGCTTGATCTTCTCCATCAGTTCTTTTCCTTCTGTTGTGCCAGCAAAGATTAAGATATGCTTCATGTTTTTTCCCCCTTTCGTTCCTGGTCCGCCATCCGGGGCGTCGGCTGCTTTGTCTCTCCAAATATTACTTCGCAGCGCATACGTACCACCGCAAGTGTCAGATCTTCGAACTTTTCTTTTTTATAAATCAGTTCTCCGGACCGTCCTGCAAGAAGGGCTGCCCTCTCGCATACATTGTCCGTCCCTGTTATATTCTTTACAAAATCAGAAGAGGATGTTACCTGCTTCACCGTATTAAGCTCCCCGGCCGTGTACGCCCGAAACGGAATCCCGTATTCTGACGCAAAATCAAGGATTCCCTTCTCACCTGCTTTCCGGTCAATGCTTGCAAGCACACCGATCTGGTCTGTCTTCCATCCTCCACGCCCCAGAACGCTTCGGATCTTTTGTTCTATCTTTTCTTTTTCTACACCTCTTCTGCATCCGATTCCGACACTTAGTATTTTCGGGTACAGATGCAGAATGCCTTCCATCGCCTTCTCCGGCTTTTTTTCAAGCACGGCAATGCCCGGCAGCGTTTCTTTTAGCTTCCTGTACTCCTGCTTTATCAGAAGCTCCTCCGACACGTTCCCCTTCACCGGGAAGTCCGAATAAAACCCAACTGCTCTTCCCTGCAGAATCCGGGCCGAAATCTCTTTTGCAAGAGCCCTGTCCGAAATCTGCATTCCGTTTTCCTTCGCAAACAGATCCACCGCGAATTTCCTGTTCAGATCGGTGGCTGTCGTAACTACCGGAACCGCCCCGGTAAGAGCGGAAATAATCCGGGCAGTCTCCCCTGCTCCTCCCAGATGACTTGAAAGCAGCGGAATGATATATCCGCCTTTTTCATCCATTACAAGCACCGGAGAGTCCGTGAACTTATCCTTTACAAGCGGGGCAATGCTCCGGACGGCGATTCCTGCCGCTCCGATAAAGAGATAGGTGTCTTTCCCCCATCCTTCCCCAACCCAGTCGTACATGGACGTCACTTCACAGAGCATACTGCCTCCCGGCGCCGTACCTTTCCGGTACCCTGCACAGGAAAGTCCCGCCTTCTCGAGCGTTTCTCTCAGGAGGTTATTTCGCCGGTGTCCTTTGGATGTAAAGCTGATGACGCGAATGGTGCCGCATTTATTTTCCCATGCTGATTTCAAGTCCGCTCACCCCAAAGTCCTCTGCCAGAGATTCCATCCCCTCTCCGATTTCTTCTCTCGTATACTGGTGTTCCTCCAAAAACTCCTCGTCCATATGTGCCAGATGAAGATAAAAGCAAAGTGCCATCTCAAACATCTGCAGATCCCCTGTCTCCAGCTCTTCCAGAAGAAGATTTTCCGCTTCATTGATCTCCCCTGCGTCCGCAAGAGAAAGGATCTTTCTGTAAAGGCGGTCCACCTCATTATCTATCGCTTCATATTCCGGAAGCTCATATTTCGCTTCCTCTTTTCCAAGAATCAGTCTGGCCAGAAACCTTCCCTGGTCTTCCAGCCTTCTCAGTACAAAATCCTGTTTCAGTCCCATTGCTGTCACCTCTTTTTAGTAGTAAATCATACGTCCAAATGCGCCGGCCGCCGCTGACGCAATCACAAGGAAACATCCGAGCACGAAAAATCCGACGGCTGCACCGATCAGAATGTAGAGATGTTTCTTTCTGTGTCCGCCAAACATCTTTCCTTCATATCCTTTTCTTCCCATGTGAATCAGGAAATTGCCCGCGTAAATCAGGACAAGGGCAATCCCGGTCATCGCAACATAGATCCCTGCCGACGCGAGGTTATAGGAAGAGCTGTAGGAACCCGTCTGTGAATATGCCGCGCTTCCGGCCACCTGATAAAGGCCGTCCATCAGCCACTGCATTCCGAACATCAGGACCAGCGGAAGCAGGTTGTTGATGGCATGGAACATGATATTGTAAACCATATTTCCGGTTTCCGCCAGAAGATAAGCCATTGCCATCCCCAGAATGGCTGTCGGAAAGAAGCGCCAGATACTACCGTGAAATGCTCCGAAAATGCATCCTGTCAGCACAATGACTATCCACTTGTTTCCAATCGGCCAGAAGCTGTTAAAGACTATCCCCCGGAACACGGCCTCTTCGCAGAATGCCGGCGTGATGGATACAATCAGTACGGCAACCAGCACCGGAACACTTAAGAATGTATAAGAAAGTCCTGCACTTGTTCCCATGATCTCATCCGGGAAGAAACATGCAAGCACTACGGTAAAGACCATAGCGATCCCGATTGTTCCCATCCAGAAGAGAAAAGTACCAAACAGGCCGTGCGGAGTCGGTTTATGAATCGGGAATACGTATTTCGGATTACCGCGGAACAAAAAGGTGCATCCTACCGCACCTGCAAGCATCAAAAGCTCACTGATCAAAGTCCCGTAAAGTCCCATATAATTACTGAGCACCGGACCGATCAAGAAGATGCAGACCGCAGTCAGGATCAGGACAATCAGTCCATGGTAAGGTTTTAGTGGTTTCGTTTGTCTGTTCATTGTTACCCCTTCTTTCCAAAATCAAAACGGGGGAGGATGCTCCCCCGCTCTTTTCTCCTGCAAAATCCCCCCTGCTCTTCCTTATCTGCCGCAGATCTCACAGCCAAGCGCACATCCGGTCGGTGTTCCCGCACAGCCACCCATGGCTGTCTCCCTGAGTTCAAATGGAAGACTTTTTCCTACATGATACATGGCCTCCGCCATCTCATCAAACGGAATCACACTTTTCACTCCACTGAGCGCAAGTTCCGCGCAGGTCAGCGCGTTCGCCACTCCGATGGCGTTTCTGCTCTGGCAAGGTGCCTCTACAAGTCCCGCAATCGGGTCGCACACCATGCCGAGAAGATTTGCCATCGCAATGGATGCAGCATCCAGACACATCTGCGGTGTACCTCCCATCATCTCCACTACTGCGCTCGCAGCCATGGCAGATGCTGCTCCGACCTCAGCCTGACAGCCCGCCTCTGCTCCGGACACGGATGCATTGCGCATCAGAATATAGCCGACTGCCGATGCATTGAGAAGTCCTTTTAAGAGCATCTCATCATCTGCCTCCTTTGTATCACGGATGGCAAGCAGAACACCCGGAAGAACACCGGCCGATCCTGCTGTAGGCGCTGCCACGATCAGTCCCATGGAGGCGTTGACTTCCAGTACCGCCATACTGTAGGCAATCGCTCTTGACAGCGGCGTGCCGCACACGGAAGAAGCGGCTCCCTCGTGGTCCGCCACAAGCTTTGCCTCCCCTCCGATCAGACCACCTATCGACTTTTTCGGATTTTTGATCGGCTCTTCCACCGCATTCTTCATAATTCCGAGTGCTTCATAAAGCTTTTCCCTGATCGTTTCTTCCTGCATTCCACCACAGGAAATCTCTCTTTGTTTCATCACTTCCGAGATCGGAAGCTGTTCCTTTTCACACACTTCAAGAAGTGTCTGTCCTGAAATAAAATCCATCCTGGCTCCTCCTACATCTGTACAAGCATCAGATCCTGTACGTTCTCGTTTTTGTGAATTTCATCCAGAATCTCTTCCGGAATCTGCTCGTCCGACTCCACGATTGTAAAGGCGGTCGCTCCTTTATCCTCGCGGAACAGTCTCATAAACGCGATATTCACTTCATGCCTGCTCAGACACTGGGTAATATGTGCCACTACGCCCGGCTTGTCAATCTGTCGGACAATCAGCGTACTGTACTCGCCTGTAAATTCCACATCAATGCCGTTGATCTGGACAATCTTAATCTTGCCGCCTCCGATGGACTCTCCTCTGACAAACAGACGGTGCCCGTTTACTCCGGTAATATCCATATCCGCTGTGTTCGGATGATCTGTCCTTGTCTCTTCATCAATGACAAACTCGTATTCTACCCCCATCTTTTTGGCCCATTCAAAGGCATCGCGGATTCTGGCATCATCAGTGTCAAATCCAAGAACTCCGCCTAAAAGCGCCCGGTCCGTCCCGTGCCCATGATAAGTCTTGGAAAACGAACCATAAAGTGTAAAGACGACCTTTTTGATCGGTTCCGGACACATTTTGCGCGCCAGAAGCGCCATGGAACATGCCCCTGCTGTATGCGAGCTGGAAGGCCCGATCATATTCGGACCGATCACATCAAAAATACTCAAAAACTTCATACCCATATCCTCCGGTTACTTTCTTTGCTTTCCTTAATATAACATATTTCCGGATTCCTCAAAAGGGATTTCACAAAATCTGCATAGAAGATCGTAAAAATGATCACAGGTGTCTTCATAATTTCTTAATTTTCCCCTGAAAATCTTTCGAATATCCTAAGAGTGGCTTTTGTTGTTCTTCGGTTTTATGTTTTACAATGGAACCATAAACAGGAAAGGAAAGAGAGGCGGAAAAGTTATGTTACAGAAATATATGATGGCAAAAGAATTTTATACAACAGAAAAGGCGGGGCTCATTCAGCAGAGTATGCATCGGTACTCCATCTCTTCCTACATCCTGTTTTTCTTTACCTTTTCATTTGCGGGATGGCTGTGGGAAGTCCTTCTGCATGTATTTATCGATCATACTGTTGTAAATCGTGGTGTCCTCTATGGTCCGTGGCTTCCAATTTACGGATTCGGAGGGGTTTTGATTCTCCTCCTGCTCCGCCGCTTTGCCGAAAGACCGCTTCAGGTCTTCCTGATGACCATGCTGACAGCCGGGACGATGGAATTCGTCACGGGAACCGTGCTGTGGAAGGTCTATCAGATGCGCTGGTGGGATTACCGGGATTCCCTCATCAATCTCAAAGGATTTGTCTGTCTGGAAGGGCTGCTTCTCTTTGGAACCGGAGGGCTTGTGATCCTCTATTTCGCGGCGCCGAAATTAAACGTTTGGTACCGGAAGCTTCCGGATAAATTCCGGACGGTTCTGTGTATCTGTCTCCTTGGTATCTTCGTCATTGATGTCGTCTTTTCGCTGATGCATCCAAATGCCGGATTCGGGGTGACAGTGCCAAGGCCATAATACGAACTCAGGGAAAAAGAAAAAGTTAAATCACAAAGAAAACCGCCTCACCTGCTGCAGTTCCTCCGCAGTCGTGAAGCGGTTCTTTTCTATTTTAATTACTGTTTTTTTAATGTGCGCAGTCTGCCTCGATCTTATCCAGATCTCCGTTGTTGATAAAGTATGCTTTATACCACATCAGGAACGTATAGACTACCCAGATCTGAATGGAATGGGTTACCTTTCCTTCTTTATGTTCTTCCAGAAGCTGCAGGATTTTCTTACGGTTAAAGAATTTTCCTGCTGTCTCGCTCTTGAATTCTTTTTTGATCATTTTGTAATACTGATCTTCTCTCATCCAGTTCGGGAGCGGGCTCGGGAACATGAGTTTCTTTCTCTCCGCGCTCTTCTTGCTGAATTTACGGTCCGCAAGGGCACGGAACGCAAGCTTCGTGTTGGAATCGTTGACCTTGCATTTTGCCGGAATCGTCCGGGCAGTCTTGAATACTTCGATATCCATAAACGGAACACGAAGCTCCAGTGAGTTTGCCATGGACATCTTGTCCGCTTTCAGAAGGATCTCCTGACGCAGCCACATGTTAAAGTCCAGATACTGCATCTTGGACACATCGTCCAGATCCGGCACCTTGTCATAAAATTCTTTAGCAATATCCAGCGGATTTCTGCTCTTGTATTTTTTCTTGAGGAACGCATCCCGTTCTTCATATTTGAAGACGTTGCTGTTGCCGATATAACGTTCTTCCACATCCTTGCTTCCGCGGATCAGGAATCCTTTTCCCTTGAATTTCGGAAGTGGTGTGACAACCTTTGCCACTGCCTTTCTGAACCACTTCGGAAGCTTCTGATATCCGCCAAGAGAGATGTTCTCATGGTAGATATTGTATCCGCCGAACATCTCGTCCGCACCTTCTCCGGAAAGTGCTACCTTGAAGTCCTGAGAACAACGGTTGGAGATGTAGTACAGAAGGTTCGCGCTCGGGTTGGCCAGCGGCTCGTCCATGTAATACTGAATCTTCTCCGCATCGTGGAAATATTCTTCCGCAGATACCTTCCGTCCGATATTGCGGATGCCAAGCTCGTCTGCCAGTTCCTTTGCGTGAGGCGCTTCGCTGTATTTCTGCTCTACAAAGTCGATCGTAAATGTCGTCAGATCCACCTTGTCCTTCAGTTCATATGCCACGTAGCTGGAATCCACGCCGCTGGAAAGGAAGGAACATACCGGCACGTCTGCGATGATATGTTTGTTTACTGAATCTTCCAGAACACCGTCCAGCTTATCCGCAACACTCTCGATGGTCTGATTTTCATTGATGTCAAAGGTCGGCTCCCAGTACATCTTCACGTTTACCCTGCCGTTTTCATAGGTAAAGTAATGTCCCGGCAGCAGTTTGTATACATTCCTGAAGAATGTCTCTTCTCCAGGAATACATCCGAATGTCATGAAGTCCGGAAGTTTCTCCTCGAACAGCTCTTTCTTGAAATCCGGGTGAGCCAGGAAAGACTTGATCTCGGAGCCAAACAGGAACGTACCGTCCTTATGGTAATAATAAAACGGCTTGATGCCGAAATGGTCTCTTGCTCCGAACAGTGTCTTCTTCTTTCTGTCAAAGATGACAAACGCAAACATTCCTCTCAGTTTTTTAAGCAGTCCTTCCTTGCCCCACTCTTCGTATCCGTGGAGAAGGATCTCGGAATCGGTATGTGTTGTAAATACATGTCCGGCCTGAATCAGCTCTTCTCTGATCCCCTGATAGTTGTAAAGCTCGCCGTTAAAGATCAGCACCAGATTCTTGTCTTCATTGAACATCGGCTGAGACCCGCCTTCCAGGTCGATAATACTAAGTCTGACAAAGCCCAGTCCGACTCCGCCTTCCACGAAGGCATCCTGGGAATCCGGCCCTCTGTGGCGAATCTTATCTGTCATCTTCCGGATCACGGAAGCATCGTACTCTTTCATTCCTGCATAACCTGCAAATCCACACATACTTTTTCTCCTTTATATAAATGTCTCCTGATATCAATATACTAACTTCATTATTTTAGCGAATTTCACTGTGGATTGCAAGAGATTTGTTCCATCACTTTTCCAATCGGTTCCCGGATCACAAGATCCGCCCGGACAGACCGCCCTGTTTCCGCCTTGTTGATCAGCACAAGGTACTTTCCACGGAAGTAGTCGATAAAACCGGCCGCCGGGTAAACGACAAGGGAAGTCCCGCCGATAATCAGCATATCCGCATGAGCGATCGCCTCCACGGAATTCTGGATAGTCTTCGTATCCAGCCCTTCTTCATAGAGCACGACATCCGGCTTGATCATCCCGCCGCAGCTGCATCTTGGAATGCCCTCACTGTTTTTCACATACTCTGCATCATAAAATTTACCGCACTCCATGCAGTAATTTCTGTGAATACTTCCGTGCAGTTCATATACCTTCCGGCTTCCCGCCTTCTGGTGAAGCCCGTCAATATTCTGAGTGACAACGGCGGAGAGCTTTCCTGCCTGCTCCAGTTCGGCCAGTTTCCTGTGGGCCGGATTCGGCTCCGCGTCCAGACAGAGCATCCGGTCCTTATAAAACCGGTAAAATTCCTCCGGATTTCTCAGAAAAAAGGTGTGGCTTATGATTGTCTCCGGTGGATATTTATACTTCATATTGTATAAACCGTCTTCACTGCGGAAGTCCGGAATGTTGCTCTCGGTGGAGACTCCCGCTCCTCCGAAGAATACGATATTCCTGCTCTCATCTATCATCTGCTGAAATTTCCTGATCTCTTCCATGTCCTTCTTCTCCTTTCATTTCTTTCTCAGCTTTTCCTCGTTTTTCCTTTAGTATAGCACAGTTTCATCATACTGATAAGATTTCCTGATTTTCCGGAAATCTCTTGTTCCCCTTCTTTTCTTCCTGTATACTGATTCGTATCTGAAATAGAAAGGACTGACAGGTATGAATGAGAGCATTTCCAAAAAAGTATTGAATATTATTACAATCTTAATCGGCAACGCCATCTATGCGCTCGGTGTTGTCGTCTTTATTCTTCCAAATGACCTGATCACCGGGGGAACGACTGGTCTTGGAATTGCGTTTGAGCATTATTTTAATATCCCCATTTCCATGTTCGTCTTCTGTTTCAACGCCGTTATGTTCGTGCTTGGAGCAGTTGTCCTTGGAAAAATGTTTGCACTGACAACACTGATCAGCAGTTTCTTTTACCCGATCATTCTCGGCGTATTTGAAAGAATTCCGCAGCTTGCTAATGTCACCAGCGACCGGATGCTCGCAACCGTCTGCGGCGGACTGATGATCGGATTTGCCATCGGAATCGTGATCCGGGCAGGAGCCTCCACGGGAGGAATGGATATTCCACCTCTTGTCCTGAATAAAAAGTTCGGGTTTCCGGTGTCTGTCATGCTCTATCTCTTTGACTTTACGATCCTGATTCTCCAGATGCTCTTCTCCGACAAAGAGCAGATCATCTACGGAATCCTCCTTGTCCTGATCTACACCGTCGTCCTGGACAAAGTACTCCTCACCGGACACGTTCAGACTCAGGTCAAGATCGTAAGCAAAAAGCACAAAGAGATCAATCAGATGATCGTCCAGAAGCTGGACCGGGGCTCCACTATCCTGTACGGGGAAACCGGCTATCTTCACACCGATCAGCCGGTAATTATGACTGTCATCTCCAACCGTGAGCTGACAAAGCTCAATCAGGAAGTCAATAAAATTGATCCGGAGGCCTTCATGATTATCTCCCGTGTCAACGAAGTCAAAGGACATGGATTTTCCAGCAGCAAAATTTACCGGAACAAAAAGTCTGCTGCCGTATCCGGAAAATAAAATGTTCTGAACTATTCTCAAATATACAAAATCCGGAAGTCGCTTTGAATGAGACTTTCCGGATTTTTATATTACTCTTTCATCAGTTTATGGAGGCTTTCTTCAGAAAGTTCCAGTTCCTTTACAATTTGGCTGTCTTCCATGCCCTTCTTTCGCTTTTTTTATCCCAGAAGATCCTGCGATACTTCTGTGTAGGAGGACAGGTCTTCCGGCAGTGTGATTTCCACCTTTTTACCCGGATCTTTCAGGGTACTTGTCATCTTTGTATTCACGCTGACTTCGCTTCCGCTGATATTCATCAGCAGATCCATATCAACATTACTTTCGATATAATAGCCGTCCGGATTGATCAGATAGGATCCTCCTGCCTTCTCGATTGTAAAATCCGCCGTTTCTGTTCCGGTCTGCATATTGGAAAGAATCTCCTTTGTATAGTTGGTCATCTTCTCCGGATCTCCGGTAAAGGTAAGTCTCGTATTTTCTCCCTCTTTTTCTGCCGTCAGCTCCGTCATGGCTTCCGAGGATACTGTGCCGCCCATGCTGTTTTCCACCTGCTCCGTAATCGCTTCCAGATCGTACGGATATTTGAGCTTCTGGCCTGATGTCTCCATATAATAGTAGCCGTCTGTGTAAAATGCAGTCATCTCGATATTCTGCCCGAGGAGTGAGGTCGTCGTCTCCATCTGATACTGCAGATCCGATGTATTGTATCCGGACATCAGCATATCGACATTCATATCGATATCCACCGTCTCTCCGGCCTGCTCCAGCGTCATCTTTGTTCCCATTGTCATGTCCAGATCTGTCAGTTCCCCGTTTTTCTCCACCGCAGCCTGATAAAGTTCCTGTGGATCCGGTTCTTCCTGATTCTGACTGCATCCTGCTGCCGTCAGAAGACCGATGCAGTAGATTCCTGCAAGAATCCTTTTTCCCATCTTGTTTTCTGTCCGTCGTTTCAACGTCTCTTCCCTCCCTTTCTGATTTCAGGCCTTCCGGCCTTTCCAAAATCCTGTCCATATTTTCTTCCAGTTACGGAAGCAGCCGCAAAACAGCTCATAAAAGCTGCCCTGCGGCTGTTTTATTCAGTGTACCATCCGATACAAAAACATGTCAATACTGTTCCCGATAGGATTTGAAAAAGTCGGACAGACTGTCCAGCGTTTTGACGAGAACCGGAATCTCATCCTCTGAGAGGGCGGATACGACTGCTTCCGTCATCTTCCTGTGAAAATCTGCATGATGGTGGTACGCCTTTTCCCCCTTTTTTGTCAGGCGGATATTGACCACTCTTCGGTCCTGGGAACTCCTCTCCCGGACCACATACTTTTTATTGACAAGACTGTTCATGGAGGTGGTAAGAGATCCGACAGTGATTTTCAGTTTTTTTGCGATTGCCGACATATTGTTTCCTTCTCCGAGGCCCACCGCTTCAATAATATGCATATCGTTGTTCGTAATGTCCTTATATTCTTCTGTGATCACTGCTTTTCCTTCCAGCTCCCAGATTTCATTGAACAAATGAACCAGGATTTCGTTGATTGCCCTGTATGCGTCCACGTTTTTTTGCTCCTTTACCTGTCTATCTTTCGTCTTGTCCCTATTCTTCTCCCATCAGTGAACCTATCACTTCCCTGACAGTCGTGATCTTCTGCTGTCTGTACGCCTCTTTTCCGCAGAAAAGAAGTGCTTCCTCCACATCCCCTCTGGCCGCTGCCACGAGGCGTTCTGTAATGCAGTACGGAATTTCGGACGGATTGCATTTATGAAGACATCCAAGGCATTTCTTCGGAGTAAATTTCTCCCCGTCCATCACTCTTTTCATAAATGGATTTAAGATTGCACGCCCCGGCATTCCTACCGGACTTGTCACAATGCAGATGTCCTCTTCTCCGGCGTTTATGTATGCTTCCTTATAACGGATATCCGCATCACATTCTTCTGTCGTCACAAAAAGGCTCGCCGTCTGCACACCGTCCACGCCAAGCGCCATGGCAGCTTCCACCTTCTCTTTTGTGTCAATGCCGCCGGCCAGGACAACCGGAATCTTTCTTTCATACTTCTCTTCGTACTCCCGCACGGCCTTTAAGATGGACTTTACTTCTTCATTGTATGCCTTATCGTCAAATATCTCAAGCTGTTCTTTCGTAAATCCAAGATGTCCTCCTGCCTTCGGTCCCTCAATCACAAGCAGATCCGGCACCCGGTTGTACTTTCTGTCCCAGTATTTCAAAATGACTCTCGCCGATTTTTCAGTTGAAACAATCGGTGCGATCTTCGTATCGGTTCCCTCCACATAGTGCGGGAGCTCTGTAGGCAGCCCGGCTCCCGAAATAATCAGATCACATCCGATGGCAGCCGCATGCCTTACATACTCCTCGTAATGCTTCAGCGCTACCATGATGTTAAATCCGATCACTCCGTCCGGCGCGGTCTTTCTGGCCTTTTGGTATTCACTTTCCATGGCCCGCAGGTTGGCCTGAAACGGATTTTTTTCAAAATCCGCTTCCCGGAATCCTATCTGCGCATTGGAAATGATCCCCGCCGCGCCCTCTTTTGCAACAGCACCTGCAAGTCCTCCCATGCTGATACCGACTCCCATTCCCCCCTGAATGAGAGGAATTTTGATTTGTTTATCGCCGAGCGAAATCGGCGGCCATTTTGTGTTCACTTTTTCGTTCCTTTCCTACATCCGACGGAATCTCCGGTAACGTTTTTCAACCAGAGCATCTGCATCCATCTCCATGTACTCACAAATAAATTTCTTCAGACTTCTGTCCAGTCTGTCTGCCACTTCCTCCAGATTTGCGGAAGTGAAATTATCCGGCTCCGGAATCACCTGCTCGACAATCTCCATGCTCTTTAAATGGTTTGCCGTCAGCTTCATGACCCCCGCCGCCTCTTTTGCCCGTTTGCTGTCTTTCCAGAGAATGGATGCAAATCCTTCCGGAGAGAGGATCGAGTAGATCGAATTTTCCAGCATCCACACTTCATCCGCGGTCGCGATGGCAAGCGCTCCTCCGCTTTCTCCCTCTCCGATCACGATGGATACAACCGGTGTTTTCAAGCCGGACATCTCATAGATATTTCTCGCAATTGCCTCTCCCTGTCCTCTTTCTTCTGCTTCAATTCCGCAGAACGCTCCCGGTGTATCAACAAAACAGATGACCGGGCGGTGAAATTTCTCCGCCTGCTTCATCAGACGCAGCGCCTTCCGGTATCCGTCCGGGGAAGGCATTCCGAAATTCCGGAGAATATTTTCTTTTGTCGTTGTGCCCCGTTCCTGCGCAATGACTGTGACCGGCATTCCGTGGAATCTTGCGATTCCTCCGATAATCGCCTTGTCATCTTTGAAATACCTGTCACCGTGCAATTCAATAAAGTCGGTAAACAAGGTGTGAATATAGTCACTTCCTACCGGGCGGTCTTTTCTTCTGGAGATCTGAACCCGCTCCCAGGAGGTCAGCCCTTTATATGGAGCACGTTGTTCCTCTCCTTCGTTCTGACAGCATTCCTGCCGCCAGTCTTCCCCGTTCTCTTCGATTTTATGCATGCTGAGAATAGATGCAAGCACTTCCTTCATCTCTTCCCGCTCTACAATCCGGTCGATGAAACCGTGCTCCAGCAGAAATTCCGATTTCTGGAATCCTTCCGGCAGCTTCTGTCCGATCGTCTGCTCAATGACACGCGGTCCGGCAAAACCGATCAATGCGTTCGGCTCTGCCAGAATGACATCGCCAAGCATGGCAAAACTTGCCGTTACTCCGCCGGTTGTCGGATTAGTCAGGACCGAAATATAGAGAAGCCCGGCATCACTGTGCTTTTTCAGAGCCGCAGATGTCTTTGCCATCTGCATCAGGGAGACAATGCCTTCCTGCATTCTTGCTCCGCCTGAGCAGGCAAAAATGATCACCGGAAGTTTTTCTTCGGTAGCCCGCTCTACAGCACGGGCGATCTTCTCTCCGACTGCCCATCCCATACTTGCCATCATGAAGCGTCCGTCACAGATGCCAAGCACCACTTCATTTCCATTGATCTGCGCTTTCCCGGTCATGACGGCCTCATCAAGATTTGTCTTCTCCTGGAGAGCCTTCACCTTCTCCTCATATCCCGGAAAGCTTAACGGATTGCCCGCATTCAGGCCGTGATCCCACTCTTCAAACGTCCCTTCGTCCGCGATCATCTCCACTCTTCTTCTGGCATGTACCCGGAAGTAATTGTGGCACTTCGGGCAGATATAATAATTGTTCTTGACATCCTCTGTCACAATCGCCGCCTTGCACGCATTACACTTTTTCAGCAGACCTTCCGGCACCTCCGGTTTTCCCTTTTTATCTGAAGTATGAATCGTTATGTAGTTTTTTCGTTCTGTTTTTTTAAACATATTGGATAATTTCATGTCTTTTCACTCCTACAAACGCTCGATAAACTCAATATCAATATTTCCGCTCTGATAATCCGGATGGTTGATCAGTTCGTACAGATAGTCAATATTTGTATCGATTCCTTCGATGATAACCTCCCCGAGGGCACTTCTCATTTTGCTGATCGCTTCCGGTCTTGACTTTGCATGGACAATCAGTTTTGCCAGCATGGAGTCATAGTACGGCGGAACTGTATAGCCGCTGTAGATTGCGGAATCGATCCGCACTCCCTTTCCTCCCGGAAGGTAGATATCCGTGATGGTTCCCGGTGACGGGCGGAAGTTCTTTGCCGGGTTTTCCGCATTGATACGGCACTCAATCGCATGTCCGGTCAGTTTGACGTCCTCCTGGCTGATCTTTAAATGCTCCCCGGAAGCAATGCGGATCTGCTCTTTTACCAGGTCAATTCCGGTTACCCACTCGGTTACCGGATGTTCTACCTGAATTCTTGTATTCATCTCCATAAAATAGAAGCTGCCGTTCTTTTCAAGCAAGAACTCGATGGTTCCGGCATTTTCATAATTGGCCGCTTTCGCCGCCTTTACAGCTGCTTCTCCCATCTTCTGACGGAGCTCCTCACTCAATGCAAGAGACGGAGACTCTTCGATCATCTTCTGATGGTTTCTCTGGATAGAGCAGTCCCTCTCTCCCAGATGGATGACATTGCCATAGTGGTCCGCCAGAATCTGGAACTCAATATGACGAGGATGTTCCACAAAATGTTCGATATACATCATGTCATCGCCGAAGGCTGCCTTTGCTTCTTTCTGGGCTGTCGTAAATGCCTTGGAAAACTCCTCCGGAGTCTTCGCTACACGCATGCCTTTTCCGCCTCCGCCAAGCGCCGCTTTCACGATAACCGGATACCCGATCCGGTCTGCCTCTTCGGCGCCTTTTTCTTCATCGAAAATCGGCTCCGTACTTCCCGGAATGACCGGAACTCCGGCAGATATCATCGTATTTCTTGCCTCGGCCTTGTTTCCGAGTTTCTCTATTACTTCCGCTTTCGGTCCGATAAATGTAATATTGCATTTTTCACAAAGCTCTGCAAACCTGCTGTTCTCGGACAAAAATCCGAATCCCGGATGAATTGCGTCCGCTCCGGTAATCATCGTCGCGCTTAAGATCTTGTCCATGCTCAGATAACTCTCCGAAGAAGGAGCCGGCCCGATGCAGACCGCCTCGTCCGCAAGCTGTGTGTGCAGTGCTTCCCTGTCTGCTTCCGAATATACCGCAACCGTTTCGATTCCCATCTCACGGCACGCACGGATAATCCGTACCGCAATTTCACCCCTGTTTGCAATCAAAACCTTCTTAATCATATCTGCCTCCGACCTCGTTTTTATCTTTTTCTCATCTAGCCGACCATGAAGGTCAGTTCTGCGCTCACAACGACTTTACCGTCCACGCTTGCGATCGCTTCCCCGACACCAACCGGTCCTTTCTGTTTGATGATCCTTGTTTCCAGTTTGACTTTGTCTCCCGGAACAATTTTTCCTTTAAATTTACATTTGTTGATTCCGCCAAAGTATGCGATCTTTCCTTTGTTTTCTTCTTTGCTCAGGATCGCAACCGCTCCGACCTGCGCCAGCGCCTCTACAGTCAGAACACCCGGCATTACCGGTTCCTGCGGAAAATGTCCCCGGAAGAAATCCTCCCGGAATGTCACACATTTATAACCTGTCGCGAATTCGCCCGGTTCGTAATCTTCGATATAATCTACCAGAAGAAACGGGTGGCGGTGCGGCAGAATTGCTTCGATCTCTTTAATTCCCAGATGTTTCATCCTGTTTCACCTCAATTATCTGATCCGGAACAGAGGCTGTCCATATTCTACGCCCTGTGCGTTTTCCACAAGAATTTCCTCCACTGTTCCGTCATATTCACTTTCGATTTCATTCATCAGTTTCATAGCTTCCACGATGGCAAGGACCTGCCCTTTCTTCACTGTGTCGCCCACCTTCACATACGGATCTGCATCCTCGGACGGTGCCGCATAGAAAGTTCCGACAAGCGGGGATGTTACAATCTTGCCTTTCTGCACATCCGGTTCTTCAGAAGCTTCGATCGCCGCTTTCGTTTCCTGTGCGGTAATCACTGCTCCCTGTACCGCAGCCGGGGCTGTCGTCTGCGCGTCAGCCGCAACAACCTTGACACTGCTTTCTTTTCCCATTTTGATACAGACACTCTCTGTCTCATATTTGAACTCTGTAAGCTTTGAATCCGAAACCGTGTTAATCAGTTTTAAAAGCTGTTCCAGCTCCATGTCTACACTCTCCTATTCTTCGTATTTTTTGATCAGAAGGGTCGCATTGTGTCCGCCAAATCCAAGAGAATTACTCATGGCATAGCGGATTTCCTTCTCAACCGGCGCACCAACTGCATAGTTTAAGTCACATTCTTCATCGACATTTTCTGTTCCCACTGTCTGGTGGATAAATCCTTCTTCCACGGATTTTACGATCGTTACGAACTCCACTCCGCCTGCTGCTCCGAGCAGATGTCCGATCATGGACTTGGTAGAGTTGACAACCACATCTTTTGCCGCATCTCCGAGCGCGGATTTGATGGCGATTGTCTCAAACAGATCGTTGTGGTGTGTACTTGTTCCGTGTGCGTTGATATAAGTTATATCCTCCGGTTTTACGCCTGCCTCTTTCATAGCATCTGTCATGGCACGTGCCGCACCGCTTCCGTCTTCAATCGGGGAAGTGATGTGGTAAGCATCGCCTGTCGCACCGTATCCTACCACTTCTGCGTAAATCTTTGCCCCCCTTGCTTTTGCGTGCTCCAGCTCTTCCAGAACAACAATACCGGCTCCCTCACCGAGAACGAATCCGCTTCTGTCCTTGTCAAACGGAATGGATGCCCGCATCGGATCATTGGATGTGGTCAGTGCGGTCAGAGCAGTAAATCCTGCCACACCTGTCGGACAGATGGCGCTTTCCGTACCGCCTGCAAACATCACTTCCGCATCCCCGTACTGAATGGCACGGAATGCATCTCCGATACAATGGGTTCCGGATGCACATGCTGTCACAACGTTTGTACATTTTCCTCTTGCACCAAGCTGAATGGAGACATTTCCTGCCGCCATGTTGGAAATCATCAGAGGTACCATCAGCGGATGTACCCTGTTTGGTCCTTTTTCCACAATCTTTGTATATTCTCTTTCTACAGTCTGCAGGCTTCCGATTCCGGACCCTACAATAACTCCGACACGGAACGGATCTTCCTGTTCCATATCGATGGCCGCATCTTTACATGCTTCCAGTGCAGCGGCCACCGCATACTGCGAAAATGTTTCCATTCTCTTTGCCGCTTTAAAATCCATATAGTTTTTCGGCTCGAAATCCTTAACCTCGGCCGCAATCTTTACTTTATAATCAGAAGTGTCAAACTTCGTAATCTCTCCGATTCCGACTTTTCCCGCTTTGACTCCTTCCCAGAATTCCGGTACGCTGTTTCCGATCGGAGTGATCGCTCCCAGTCCTGTTACAACTACTCTTCTCTTCATATTTCGTCTCCTTCTTCGCTTTTTACATTCCGCCGTCTACACAGATGACCTGTCCGGTGATATACCGTGCGTCATCCGATGCCAGAAACGCCGCTGTCTTTGCGATGTCTTCCGGCTGTCCGAATGTACCGAACGGAATCTGCGCTTTCGCTGTTTCTTTCACTTTCTCCGACAATACTTCCGTCATTTCTGTCTCAATAAATCCCGGCGCGATGGCATTGACCGTGATGTGGCGGGAAGCAAGCTCTTTTGCGCATGCTTTCGTAAGTCCGATGATTCCCGCCTTGGATGCAGCATAGTTTGCCTGTCCCGCATTTCCATACACCCCTACGACAGAGGAAAGGCTGATGATGCGTCCGCTTCTCTGCTTGAGCATCTGTCTGGAAGCAAACCGGATACAGTTAAACGCTCCCTTTAAGTTCGTGTCTACAACAGCATCAAAATCCTCTTCGCTCATCTTCATCAGAAGTCCGTCTCTTGTGATTCCTGCATTGTTTACCAGAATGTCTACCCGCCCGTAGGTGCTGATAATCTCCTGGAACATTTC